>Ga0208198_1000680_pt1 | contig 35396 bp, 19 predicted proteins | sample AD_JPNTR2_MetaG_FD_184446 | JGI IMG/M metagenome (GOLD analysis project Ga0208198, IMG submission 184446) | Active sludge microbial communities of municipal wastewater-treating anaerobic digesters from Japan - AD_JPNTR2_MetaG (SPAdes) (version 2) | ecosystem: Engineered > Bioreactor > Anaerobic...
ACTTGCCGGGTCCCGCTTTGGCTTTCGGAATGAATGGTTCGATACGTTCCCATTGTTCATTGGTCAGGTCCATGAGCCTTATATCGGCCATGACCCTGCATTACCTTGAGGTTTTGGGATGGGTTCGAGTCTTCTCCCGAACACAAAACTCTCAGGCCTTGAGACCCTTGAGGTCAATTTCCAGCTTCTCGTTCTTCTTCATCATCTCGTCCCAGGTGACCATGCCGTTCTTGTAGGCTGCGGTTCGTCCCAGGATTGTGATCAGGTTGCTGCGGACACTGGGTTCGACGGTGGGGTTGTCGAATCTCCCGGTCGTGATGCTCTCGTGGAACGTTTTGATATTGGCGACCGCACCCTCTTGATAGATGCCTGGGGATTTTCCGCCACGATAAAAGTTCTTGCCGCGAATGAGGACTTGGCCGCCGTATTCGGTCTCCAGAATCCCCTCGGTGCCGAACATGCGGTTACGGATACCTTCTTGGGTGCCATAGCCCTCGGATTGGCGGGAACTGAAGGTGATGCCGACGTTGTTGGGGTACTGGAACAGACAACTGAACGTGTCGTAGCAGGTGCCCACCGGCCGGTACTTGCGGCCACCCGTACCCACCGCCCACAGCGGCGGCACACTCATGATCCAGTTCATCACGTCCAGCGTGTGGATGTTCTGCTCGGTGATGATGTCGCCGGACAGGACCTTGTCGAGTCCCCAGGCCCGAAGGCGGCCTTCGGGCGAAGCTTCGTTGTCCTTCCAGAACTTGTACTGACCGGTGAAGGGGTCGCCCGCATGATACGTGGCCTCCCCGAACGTGAAGTCGCCAAGCGCCTTCTCTTCATGTACCCGCCGCAGGGCCTCCATATAGAACGGGTCCACGCGAGTCTGGAAGTCGACCAGAAAGGCCAGCTTCTTGGCCGACGCCTTCTTGCCGCTGTCGCCGATGCTCTGGCAGCCGGGGACATCAACCGCAATGGGCTTGGCCAGGTAGACGTGCTTGCCGGCTTCGACCGCGGCGGCCGCCTGCTCGGGATGGAAGTACGGCGGGCTGATGATCGCCACAGCGTCTACCTTCTCCAGCATTTTCAGATAACCCTTGAGACCGGTGAAGCGGTTGGACTCGGGAACGCCCAACTGGTTGCCCAGGCCGTCTGTGCGGTCCTGGAAATAGTCATAGGCAGCGGCAACGTGGTAGCCGCCGTGTTCCTTGAAGAGCTTGGCGATCCAGCTGCCCCGGCCGCCGCAGCCGATCATGCCCAGGTTGATGATCGAGTTGGCAGCGGTGCCACAGACCAGCGAAGGCTTGACTACCGCAAAGGTGACCACGGCGGTTCCTGTCGTGGCCATGAAATCGCGCCGACTCAAGGATGGGGAAGAAACGGCGGGTTTGGCGGGCTTGCGAACATACGACATTTGCGGTCCTCCTTTCAAGAACACGTGTATGGAATCCGGAGACCTTCGCGACATGAAGCGGGAAAGACCCCAGCATACCTCTGTCGACATACATCACATCCGGGATTATAGCACTGCCGGTTCCCGGTGCAACCAGTTTCCGACGGGGGTAGAGCCGTCTCGCCTGTCGCACGGTATAATGGGACCAGGGTGTGGTCCCGGTCATCGTGGTGGGTGATGCTGGTGGCCCAACGGAGAACGCAAATGATAACGGCGATTTATCTCGGCTTGCTCGGCAGATGCTTGCGGCCGATCTGCAGTTTGACCCCGACCCCGACCCCTACATCCGCATCGACCGGCTTTCGCCTCGCGTGGCGCTGGCCTACTGGCCGGGCATCGACCGCCGGTGCAATCTCACGGTGATTCAGTCCCAGAAGGGTCTGGTCATCGTCGATACGGAGGCTTCACCGCGGGTCATGGCGCCGATGAAGAGGAAGATCGAGCAGGCGTTTGGCCGCACCGACTGGGCCTACGTCATCAACACGCACCCCCATGGCCACGGCCATCAGGACCGCAACGTGAAGAACCTCTGGCGCATCCTGGACGAAGAGGATCAGTCCTCGTTCAAACCGGGGCCCGCGAAGCCCTGACATATTCATTCATTGTGGAAACTGTTCGGAAGACTGTATGAAACTAAGCGATCTCGGTTTCGATCCGTGGTTTGAATCGCATGCGGATGAGTTCAGTCTGGATGGTTATGCCTTTGCCCGCGTATCCGCAGTCGATCGGGGCTCATACCTGCTCAAGAAAGAGTCGGAGCACTACGAGATGTCGTATCTGGAGAAGCGGAGAAAGGACAGAATCTTCGGCCGTTTCATCAAGTCGGCGAAGAAGCGCAAAAAGGATTGAAGTTCTCCCGCCTGCCGGATCCAAGAAGAAATTCAGGCGCCGATGATTATTTCCGAGACCCGTGCGTCTATCCTAAAGGAAGATGGTTTGTGTACGACGAGTCTCATGGTGAGCGCGTCGAGCTTTTGCTTGACAGGGTGTTTGCCGGGCGATACAGATTCGGATGTTCTGCTTTGAGTGGCTTTGGACCGCCGGAGCGGGAGGAAGAGTGCGAGGTTTTTGCGGCTGGGTGGAGAAAGTGCCCAGGTTCTCAGTGTCCGAGATTTCGGTCGCAGGTATGACGCGTGTGTGTGAAAGGGCGCGGAGATGGTCGAGTTTCTGACAGCCGCCTTTGCTCCGGTGAACGTGGTATTCACCGTATTGCTTTTGGTGCTAGGGTTGTATTGGGTCCTGGTGATCCTTGGCGCGCTGGACATCGACCTGTTTCACATTGATCTGCCTCACAGCGGTCCGGATTTTCCTGTCGAGGGGGACATCGATATGACCCATGATATGGACGGACATGCGGACGGTCCCATCGACGGCCTCGAACCGGGAATCGGTCACTTCCTCTTACATTTTTTCTATATCGGAGAGGTTCCGACGATGCTTTTGGTGAGTGTCATGGTGTTGAGTTTATGGACGTTCTCCATGCTTGGCAACCATTACCTCAATCCCGAAGGCTCGATTCCCATGGCGCTGGCGGTCTTCGTGGGGAACTTGGCCGTCAGTACGGTGGTGTTCAAGTTCGTGGCACTGCCGTTACGCAGGTTCTACCTGATCCTGAACAGGGACTGCAATGTCCCAGGCGACGTGGTGGGCAAGTTGTGCCAAGTGGTTACGACCCGTGTGACGCGGGAGAAGATAGGGCAGGCGCAGGTGCCTACGAAGGGCGCGCCGCTGTTGCTCAACGTCCTGGCCGAGGGCGACCATGTGTTTAATCGAGGGCAGCAGGCCCTCGTTGTCGGGAAAGATGTTGCCAAGGGAACGTACTGGATAGCCCCCGTGAAATTGGAGGACTGACATGTTTACGGATGCGGTCGTCGCCACGATTGTCGTTTTTGTCGTCTTGTTCGGCGTGGGCTTTCTGGCCCTGCTGGTCAAGTGCTATCAGAAGGTCAGTCAAGGCCAGGCGCTGATCCGCAACGGGGTCGGCGGCACACGGGTCAGTTTCTCCGGTATGTTCGTGATCCCCATCTTGCACAAGGCCGAGTATATGGATATCTCGGTCAAACGGATCGAAATCGACCGACGGGGCGAACAAGGCCTGATCTGCAAAGACAACCTGCGGGCGGACATCGTCGTAGCCTTTTTCGTGCGGGTCAACAACACAATGCAGGACGTTATCAAAGTGGCCCAGTCGCTGGGCTGTCAGCGGGCCTCCGATCGGCAGGCTCTCGTGGAACTCTTCGACGCCAAGTTCTCCGAGGCCCTCAAGACGGTGGGCAAGCAGTTTGACTTCTCCGAGTTGTACACCAATCGGATGCGGTTCCGCGAACAGATCCTGGAGATCATCGGAACGGATCTGAGCGGGTACATCCTCGAGGACGCCGCCATTGACTATCTGGAGCAAACCGACAAGTCGTTGCTCAAGCCGGACAACATTCTCGACGCCGAGGGCATCAAGAAGATTACTCTGCTGACTGCCGAGCAGTTCGAGATGGCCAACGCCCGCGAAAGGGAAAAGGACAAGACCATCACCCGCCAGAACGTCGAGGCGCAAGAGGCGATTCTGGAACTCAATCGGCAGTTGGCGGAGGCCGAGGCCAAGCAAAAACGCGAGATTGTGTCTGTCCAAGCCCGCGAAGAAGCCGAGGCCAAGAAAGTCCAACAGGCTGAACGAGAAAAGGCGGAGAAGGCCCGCATCGTGGCGGAAGAGGAGATTGCGGTGGCCGAGGAGAACAAGCAGCGTCAGATCATCGTCGCTCGTCGGAGCAAGGAACGAACGGATGCGGTCGAGGCCCAGCGGGTGGAGCGCGACCGGGATCTGGAGAAAACGGAACGTGAACGGGTCGTGGCCATTGCCCAAGTGGGCAAGGAAAAGGTCGTCGAGGCGGAAAAGAAGACGTTGCAGGCGGTTGTTCGCGAACGCGTGATTGTCGAGAAATCCGTCGCCGAAGAAGAGGAACGGATCAAGGACGTTCGCGAATTCGCCGCGGCGGATCGGCACAAGAAGGTGGAGATCACCAAGGCCGAGGAAGAAGCCGAGCAGGCCTTGGTCAAGAACATCAAGGAGGCGGAGGCCTCAAAGAAGGCCGCCGAGTTTTATGCTCAGCAGCAACTCGTCGAAGCCGAGGCCAACGTCAAGGCGGCTGAGAAGAACGCCGACGCCAAGAAGATTCTGGCTGCTGCATCGGTGAAGGAACAGGCGGTCGACGGCACCGCAGAGGCCGAGGTGATGCAACTCAAGGCCGTGGCGATCGAGAAGCAGGGCGCCGCGGAGGCCAAGGTTTTGGAGCTCAAGTATCACGCGGAGGCCGACGGTATCCGCGACAAGGCCGATGCGATGAAGCTTTTCGACGGGGTCGGCAAGGAGCACGAGGAATTCAAGCTTCGTTTGAACAAGGATCGCGACGTCGAGCTGGCGGAGATCAACATCCGCAAGCAGATCGCCCAGGAGCAGGCCAAGATCGTTTCGGAGGGTCTCAAGAGCGCCAAGATCGAGATCGTCGGCGGCGAGAACCGCTTCTTCGAGCGGCTGGTCAACTCCATCACGACCGGCAAGAGCGTCGACGGGATGGTTTCGCACAGCAAGGTGCTGGGCGACGTGCGAGATGTGCTGATCAGGCCGGACGCAGAGTCCACGCGGAGCCAGATCTCCAAGTGTATTTCGCAATTCGGGCTGAACGCCGAGGACCTCAAAAACCTGACGATTGCGGCCTTGGTCATGAAATTGATCGCCCGGGCCGACCCCGAACAGAAGGGGGTTCTCAACGGCATCTTGAACGCGGTCAAGGAACTGGGGATCAGTGAACGGCCTGCCTCCGAGTGGTTGACGGCGAAGGTTGCCACCTGAGCCGGTGGTGTTGCAGAGGGCCTGACAGATGGAAACCAACGCCACGGACAAGCGCGACGGTGCGCCTCCGGTCGCAGACGAAAACGTCCCCAGACCGAAGGACCAGGGCCAGATTCAGAACGGCACGTACGAGATCCTGCGTGGGCGGCTGACCGCTCACTGCAAGGAGCTTCGCAGCCGGCTGGAGAAGCTCAACAAAGCCCGCAAGGAGATCTTCGGCGGCATCGACACCCGACTTCTGTCCAGCCAGCGGATCTCGACCGCCAATAAGTGCGTACCGCGGGACATGGTGACAGTCGGCGACCGGTTCATCTTCGGTTACAACGTCTTCGTCGGCCTGCGGGCCCAGACCTCTCTCGAGGATGTGTTCGCGATCTACCAGTGGAAAGGCGGCTCGTTTTCCCCTTGTCCGCTTGACGCGATCCGCGATCCCCAGTTCGAGAGTGATTTCAAGAACCTGTATCGCTACTATCGCAGGACGGTGTTTGCCAAGTTCTCTGTCATTGGGCACCACCTGTACATGGTTTTTCGGGTGGGCAACGAGGTGACGGATGTCAAGGCGTTCAAGTGGCTCATCGAGGGCAACACGCTTCAGTACGTGGACGGTCGAAGCGAGCACGAATGTGGTTTTCCTCCGCAGCATGGGTTCGAGTGGAAGCGGACCACACAGGACATGATCCGCCAGGGCAAAAACCCCCACATCTCGATTGAGGATCGGGTCTTCGTCGAGACAGTCGGCGGCGACCTGACGATTAAGATCGAGAACAACACGGAGACGGGCAAAGGAATTTACGCCGAGCCCGTCGACAATCCCGACCAAACACTCAACGACGCGGAGATCTACTACGCCATCGTCGGCAACGTGATCGTGCTGAAAGTCCGGCCATATGAGGAGAAACGGTTCCGCTATTTTCTCTACAACGAAAAGATGCGCAAAGCGATTCGTCTGGACGCCATCGAGCGGGCCTGTCTTCTGTTGCCGGAAGATCACGGCCTGATTTTTTCCCGTGGGTACTATCTCCAGACGGGCGAGCTCAAGCAGTTTGAGATCCCCTGCGACGACATGGTCTTCGAGAAGCGAGTGGATTCTCCGAACGGCGAGGACTACCTGTATGTTTTCCACAATCGCCAAGCGGGCGTCTACGTCCTGCTCGCCTACAACATTATCGAGCAGAAGGTCGGCACGCCGATCGTGTGCGGCGGATATTCGCTTTTTCAAGACGGTATGCTCGTCCACTTCCGCGCCGAGGAAGAGGCCAAGAGACATCACGTCGTCCAGGTCTGGCAGACGCCGTTCTATGGAGCGGACTTCCAGGTGCCGGTCAAGCAGCAGACGGAACTATACAAGATCGGCAATCGAGATATCGTCCGTTGCATGGCCGAGTGCACGGAGATCTTGGCCCTGAGCGGGCGGGAAGAATCTTATGTGAACCTCTACCTCGACATCGCCCACAAGGCCGGAGAGATTCAAGACACCTACTTCTGGATCGCGTCGCCGGAGACGTTTTGCTTGGATGAGCCTCTCGACGGTATCCGACAGGCGGCCCAGGCCGCGGTCGATGAATATGAAAAAGTCGTTCGCACCAAGGCCAACACGCAGGCGCAAATCGAGAAGACGGCCCAGTGCATCCGCGAGGTGACCGAGGCTCTGGATTACGAACACATCCACGGGATCGGCGAATTCGTCGAGTTTCTGACGAAGCTTCGTTCGCTTCGCGGCACGGTGATTTCACTGCGGGATCTTCGCTACGCGGACGCAGAGACGGTGACGGCTCTGGAGAACGAAGTCGCCGGGCACACGGAGAGGCTGTCTCGCCTGTGCGTACAGTTTCTGCTCAAGCCTGAGTCGCTTGACCCCTATCGAAAGACCGCGGCAGAGCACAGGCAGAAGGTGCCCCAACTGATCAAGGTGGCGGAAGCCAAGCAGCTTGCGCAGGAGGTAGGCCGGACCGCAGCGGGCCTGGAGATGCTCACCGAAGTGGTCAGTAATCTCAAGATCGAGGACGCGACGCAGACCATCGCGGTCATCGATCACATCTCGCTGGTGTACTCGCAGGTCAACCAGGTGAAGGCGGCGCTGGCGAACCGGCTCAAGGAGCTGGGACGAGCCGAGGGACAGGCGGAGTTCGTCTCGCAGCTCAAGCTGATCGATCAATCGGTGATCGGTTACCTCGACGTGTGCGACACGCCGGAGAAGTGCCAGGAATATCTCACCAAGGCGATGGTCCAGCTTGAAACGCTGGAAGGGCGGTTTGCAGACTTCGAAGAATTCCTCGTCCAACTTACGGACAAACGGGAAGAGCTGTGCGATGCGTTCGAATCCCGCAAGGTCCGCCTGATCGCCGAACGAAACCAACGAGCGTCGGCGCTCATGGCTTCGGCCGAGCGGATTCTCAAGAGCGTCACGAACCGTGTGCGAAATCTGAACGAGATCGACCAGATCAATGGGTATTTCGCTTCCGATGTGATGATCGACCGTCTTCGCGAGACCATCGAGCAGTTGAAGGCCCTGGGCGATTCGGTCAAGGCCGAGGACATCGCCAACCGTCTCAAGACCATCCACCAGGATACAATCCGCCAACTTAAGGACAAGCAGGCGCTCTACGAAGAGGACGACACCCTCATTCGTCTGGGCGCTCACCGTTTTACGGTGAACTGCCAGCCACTGGAAGGGACCGTCGTACAGAAAGACGGTCGCCTGTGTTTCCACCTGACCGGTACGGGGTTTTTCGAGCCGATTGAGGACGAATCGCTGGAGCAGACCAGAGACGTGTGGGACTTGAACGTTGTGTCCGAGACACCGGAGGTGTACCGGGCCGAGTACCTGGCGTTCAAAATGTTCCAGGATCTGTTGGCCGGTCCCGCAGATCAGGGAGATGAGATCCGGTCTCTTTCACCGGAAGGATTGTTGGCCCGAGTCCAAGCCTTCATGGGCCCGCGCTACGACGAAGGCTACCTCAAGGGTGTTCACGACCACGATGCCGCTCTGATTCTCCGGTTTCTGTTGGAGATTCGTGCGACGGCCGGCCTGCTTTGCTACGACACTCGAGCCCGCGCCGTGGCAACCCTGTTCTGGCACGCCGGTCCGATGCCGCCGGAGGAAAAAGAAATCCTCAAGGCCCGAATCACCGGGATGGGTTATGTCCACGCGATGTTCGGACCCAGCCAAGCCCAGTGCGATTACGTCGCCGAGATCAAGAGTCGTCTGGATGGTTTCATCAAGGCCAGCGGGATCCTCAATCCGGAAATGGCTCAGGAAGCGGCCGAGTATCTCTTCCGAGAACTTGCTGGGAAAGACGAATTCGTGGTCAGCCAGATCGCCTGCGACTTGAAAGACCAGATGGTGCAGCATCTGACGAAACGGGGGTTTTCCGAGGGTCTTCAACGATCGATGCAAGCACTGATGCAAGATCCTATCGGGAGTTTCCGTCTGTTGAGGGACTGGGCGCGGTCTTATCTGGCGGACTCGGGCCGCGGCGACCGATGTGAATACGCCGAGGAGATAGCTGCGTTACTGATGCCGGTGCTGGGGGTCAAGTGGATGAGGGTCCCGGCCGGGGTCGAACGGGAACTTATGGGCTTGTCCGGCTCGCATCCGCGGATCGAGCAGGGCAGGTATCATCTCAATTATTGCCATTTCATGTCGCGTCTGTGGCGTCATGAGACCCATGTTGTCCCGCGGTTTGTGCAGTTCCAGAAGTGCAAAAGTGCGGTCGTCGAACGGTACCGCAAAGAGTTGCACCTCGACGAGTTCCGGCCACACGTATTGACGACGTTCGTGCGAAACACGCTCATCGACAGGATCTACCTGCCCCTGATCGGGGACAACCTCGCCAAACAGATCGGCGCTGCGGGTCAGGAGAAACGCACCGACCGCCAGGGTATGTTGTTGCTGATCTCGCCACCGGGTTATGGCAAGACGACACTGCTGGAATACGTCGCCAATCGGCTGGGCCTGACCTTCGTAAAGATCAACGGACCTGCGGTGGGAAGTCGAGTTGTGTCGCTGGACCCTGCAGAAGCGCCCAACGCCGCTGCACGTGAGGAACTGGCGAAGCTCAACCTGGCCCTGGAGATGGGTGACAACGTGATGATCTACGTGGACGACATCCAGCACACGAACCCCGAGTTCCTCCAGAAGTTCATTTCCCTCTGCGACGCGCAGCGGCGGATCGAGGGCGTCTACAAGGGCCGCGCCCGCACGTACGACCTGCGGGGGAAGCGCGCCTGCGTTGTCATGGCGGGCAACCCCTACACGGAAAGCGGCAAACGGTTCCGCATTCCCGATATGCTCGCCAACCGGGCCGACACCTACAACATCGGCGACATCGTGGGCGACAACTATGATCAGTTTGTGTTGAGCTACGTCGAGAACTGTCTGACCTCCAATCCCGTGTTGGAGAAGCTGACCCGTCGGAGCCATCGCGACGCATATACCATCTTAAAGATTGCCGAGACAGGCCAACGGGAGGGGCTGGATTTCGAAGGCAACTACACCGCCGAGGAGATTCAAGAATACGTCGCGACGATGAAGAAGCTCCTGGTGGTCCGCGACGTCGTACTCAAGGTCAACCGTGAGTACATCCGCTCGGCGGGCCAGGCGGACGAGTACCGGACCGAGCCGCCATTCCTGCTGCAGGGGTCCTATCGCAACATGAATCGTATCGCCGGGCGGGTGCTTCCGGTGATGAACGATGCCGAACTCTGGACGCTGATCTACTCGACGTATGAGCAGGACGCCCAAATGCTCACGACCGGCGCCGAGGCGAACCTGCTGAAGTTTCGCGAACTGACCGGCCGGCTCGACAAAGAGCAAGCGGCACGCTGGGACCAGATCAAGAAGACCTTCGGCCGTAATCTCCTTCTGGGCGGCGACAGCGACGACAAGGTCGACAAGATCGTCCGTCAGTTGAACGCTTTCAACGCTGGGCTCGAATCCATCAAAGAAGTCTTGGCCGAAGGCGTCATCCGTCTGCGGCAGCCACCGCAAGGCAATGGTGTATTCGAACGCGACGTCTTCCCAGCCGCGATCCAGGACGTCCTTGCCAAGTTGGATCGTCTCATCACGGAATTGCGGACGCCGCATTTTTCCAACCCCGATCAACAACGGGCTCAGAAGACTTGGCGGGATTCGCAGATGCTGGTGTCTGTGCTGGAGGAGCAGTTCCGTGCGATGGAGACTTGGCTGCTCCCCATGACACAGGGGGACAAAGCCGAAAGAGACCGTGTGATCGACCAGTTGATGGAACGGTTCGGCGTCATGGTTCGAGGGTACACCCGCTTGATCGAAGTACTTCAAAGCCGCAAAACCGAGCGAACGTCCAGCCCTGGGGCTCCGGACTCACCGGCCCAGAAACCATCCCCGAAACGGAGACCATAAACGACGCCTGATTTCTCGTTTTTCCCGTTGTCATGGTGCGGTGGTGTTGTGTGGCTCTCGCCGATGCAATGAAGTGAAGCAGAACAGAGAAACTCTCAAAAGAGCCCCCGCGATTTGATGAGGGAGAGGAAGCGAGACTAACGCGGGGGCCTGTGGTCACTTTGGATAAGAGCCTCAACTACATACAGTTTATCACAGTTGCGCCGGGCACGCAAGAACAAAAAAAGAAAAACGCATGAATCATGAATTCATTCTGCACGCGATCTCGTGTCACTATCGGTGGTGAGAATCCTTATAACGTCTTGTGTGGTAAGGGATTGATCGAGTCGTCCGTTCGCAGCGCAGGCCGATCCGCCGCCTTTGCCGCCGGCGTGGGAGTGAATCTTCTTGAATAGGTCGGATGCGTTGAGGGTCTTTCCGTGGATGGCGATCTGTTTTTCGCTGACTACGATTCCGGCGCCGTTGGTTGTTTCAGCGATCATACGGGCCAGGACGGCGACCAGGTGGGCTGGGAGTTCGCCTGTGTAGACCCCGACAATTCCTGGTCCCACTACGACTCGTGGCGCCGATCCGGCCAGCTCGGCCAGTCGCAGCGACCAGAGGCGATCGACCTCTTTGGCCAGTTCTTTCGAACGCTCGATTGTCTTCTGCAGATTCGTCGGCAAATCGGTCGTGGCGCAGCCGGCCAAGCCCCTGAGCTTGCGAAGGGTTGCGGTCTCGACTTGCGATTTCTCCAGGGCCTTCCTGCCGGCGAGGAACGACACTCTCGTCCCGGTCCTTCGGTTTTCGATGTCGAACACGCGGATCGCGCCGATGGCGCCCGTCGAACGGACATGGGCCCCGCAGCAGGCGGACACGTCGCAGTCGTCGATCTTCACGATGCGGATGATCTCGGATTCGATCGCACCCAGGCGGCTTCTCGCCTGCGCACCCTGGGCGTCGAACGAGGTCTCGACAGGTAGGTTTGCCATGACCACCTCCAACGCCTGCAGTTCCAGTCGCTCTGCCACGTCCCATGCGATCTTTTCATGGAAGTCGACGGTGCAGGCATCCAGCCCGATGTGTACACCAACCGTTTGCAGGCCGAGCTGTCGCGAGGCGATCCCCGAGAGGATGTGCTGTGCGGTGTGGTGCGTGGCGGTGTGGAGCCTGTGGTTTCTGTCGACCCGTGCCAGATGCCGCCCGTCGGGAAGAGGCCTGTCGAGAACGTGGAGTATCCGACCGCCCACGACTTGGACATCGCGGACGACCGCCTCGCCGATCGTGCCTTTATCGGCGGGCTGACCGCCTTCGTCGGGATGAAAGAGGATCGGGTCGATCGCGACCTTGCCCGGTTCCACGCAGGTCACTTCAACCTCGGCTTCGAGAACATCCGGCTGCGTCCAATACATGCGTTCCATGGCCGGATTGTATCGCCCGAGAGGCTTTCTGCAAAGGGCCGATCGTGCTCATCGCATGGACTGGCGGTACTGTCTGGGCGTGATGCCCATTCGTTTACGAAATTGCCTATGAAAATAATAGGCATTTGTATACCCCACACGCAGTGCGATCTCATAACACCGCAACGAGGTGAAACGCAGCAATCTCTGGGCGGCCTCGAAGCGAAGGTCCTGCTGGTAGGCCAGCGGAGAGATGCGAAAAGAACGTTTGAAGGCCCGGAACAAATGTCCTTTGGAGCAGTGGGACATCGAGGCCAGTTCTTCGGCGGTGATATTCTCGGCGTAGTGCTCGTTGATGTACTGGCGGGCTCTGAGGATCGGGTTGTCGGTGTTCAAGCCAGGGGTCTGAGCGCCTTCGGTGTAGCAGTGGGCAACGATCATGTCGAACACGTCGGCCAAGGCCCGCTGGGTGTAGAAATCCGACATAGGCGAAGGACTCTGGAGGTAGTCCAGGATCTGGATCATGATGATCAAGAGTTCTTGTGCGGCTTCCTTGGACAGGCGAAGCTCACTAGGGATTTGCCCTGAAACCCCTGTATAGGTGGTCAGAATTTGTTCGAACGGCAGGGTCAAGACTTTTCCTGCCGGCGTCAGAAAGGAGAATGTGAGTTCCGAATACACACTGGAACAGCGAAGGCTGACAAAGTCGTGGGTTTGACCTGGGGAAATGATGACTAGCGTTCCCGGTTCGGCGGGGAATTTTTTACCGCACTTGAGGTAGTATCCCGAGGATCGGGTGTACAGCACGATATGATATAGGTCGTGAGTGTGTTCCGTGAAGGTCTCAATATCTCCGATGGGACGATCCTGATCTACTGCTGCGTGGACAAAAACAGGAAAATAGGCTTGGTTCTCGTGCAGAAGGACTAGGGCTTGCGGGGTCCCTGCATTTCGTTGTTGGGCTTGCAAGTATCGGAGCATAGGTCATGAAAATGCAATAAATTGTGAGTTTTCTGCATTTTTTCTGGTCTTTGGATGCACGATAATACAACATGGTGTATTGGGCAATCCTATACTTCGCTCGAAATGTGGGCATGGCTTAATCGCACGTGGCGTAGATGGATCTGTCAAGGGGCGGCCGATGAAGAAGAGAGGGTTTACGCTGATCGAACTGTTGGTGGTGATTGCGATCATTGCCATTTTGATGGCTATCGTCATGCCGGCCCTGAATTTGGCGAAGAAGAAGGCTTCGGTGACGGTGTGTCTGAGCAACACCAAGAACCTGTCCCTCGGCTGGTACATGTACATGGGGGACAATGACGGTCGGATCATGAGTTCCGAGGACACCGGTACTGAACCGGGCGGTAAGTTCGTCGGATGGATCGGCGTGCCTCGTACGGCAACCGGCGCTCTGTGCAGCATTACCCAGGCGAACCCCGCCGTGACCGATCAGGACGAGATTCGCGGAATCGAGGTCGGTCTGCTTTATCCCTATGTGAAAGAGCCCGACGCCTATCACTGTCCCGGCGACAAGATTCGCGTGAGCTTATACGACAACACGAGGGTCTTCGTCTCGTATTCGATCCCGCAGTGTCTCTATGGATTTCCGAGCACTCCCAGCGGCGGCAACCAGATCCGCATTTTCAGCCAGATCAAGTCTCCCTCGACGAAATACGTCTTCGTGGAAGCGGCGGAGACGCGAAACTGGAACTCCAGCCACCACTTCGTCATGGCCGCGCCCGAGTACACGAATCTGAACACGTGGGGTTGGTGGGGCCCGATCGCCATCAATCACGGCGACGGGAGTGTCCTGGGGTTTTGCGACGGTCATGCCGAAGTGCGCAAGTGGCGTGATCCCTACACCATCGAACGCGTGGACAAGCTGATCAAAACCGGGGCCACGAACTACGGACACGACTATCCCCCGCCGGACCAGACATTGGACATTGAATACATGGCCGCCGGCTGGGCGTATCGCCACAAAGGCAAATGAATTACCGCCTCAGTGGTGGGACAGGACCGTGATGAGGCTGAACCAGACAAGTGACTCATTTGAGCCAAATGAACGGGGAAGCAGCGGCATGGCTCCCCAGGCCGGCACGGCATGGGGAGATGTTCAGGAGTGAAGTCGATTCATCTGTCACTCGCGGCGAAGATCGTTCAAAATGGTTAGAGGAGGACGACTATGTGCCAGAAACTTACATGTCTGTCGGTTATGGTCTGTGTGATGGGCGGTTTGAGCCTAAGGCCTGCCGGCGCGTACGATGCGAGCCTTTGCGGTTGGTGGCCACTGAATGACGGTTCCGGCACCGTGGCGGTGGACGCCAGCGGAAAGGCGGTCAATGGCGTTCTTTTCGGGAACCCCGTTTGGAGCAGGGACGGCAAGAACGGCGGCTGCCTGACGTTTGACGGTACGGACGATTATGTGTTCATCGACGGGAAGTTCGCGCTGCCCAACTACACCATCGCCGTTTGGTTCAGGGACGATTCCGCCGGACAGCGGGACATCGTCTCCTGTTACGCTACCGGCGTGCGCCACGGGATTCTCCTGGAAGTGGGATCCGATAATCGACTTCGGTTCCTGCACCGCTTTCCCCTGGGGACCGGTGGCGGCAACAACATTTATGCTCCTTTCACCCCCGATGGAACGTGGCATCATGTCGCGGCGACGAAGTCGCCGACAGACATAGCGCTGTACATTGACGGGAAAGAGGTCGGGAGGATGGCCGACGCCAGTGTGTTTGGCGCCGCCGACGCCTTTGGAATTGCCCTGGGCTGTCTGGACAACGAACGCGGTAATGCCCGAATGTTCTTGGGGGCCATGGACGATCTGCAGATTTATTACCGGGCTCTCTCCGCAGTAGAAATTCCGGGTACGATGGTGGGTCTGGTGGACAAGGCCCTCGCCATGAACCCCAGCCCTGCCAATAACGCCATAGACGTTCCACAGGATGCGACGTTGAGTTGGACGCCCGGCCAGTATGCCGGCACGCATGATGTCTACTTGGGGACCACGTTGGCCGACGTGAACAGCGCCACAAGGGCGGCGACGAAGGGTGTCTTGGTCAGTGAGAACCAAGCCGATACGACGTTCGATCCTCCGGAAATGTTTGCCTTCGGCCAGACCTACTACTGGCGAATTGACGAGGTCAACCAATCGGCCGACCATACTATCTTCAAAGGTGGGGTATGGTCCTTCACGGTCGAGCCGTATGCCTACCCGGTCCAGCCCGTCGCCGCCACCGCGTCCAGTTCCCAACCCGGCATGGGACCGGAGAACACCATCAACGGCTCCGGCCTGACCGACGGCCAGCATGGTACTGTGTCGACCACCATGTGGCTCAGTTCCGGTGTGCTGCCGCAGTGGATCCAATACGAGTTTGATGCGGTCTACAAGCTCTCGGATCTGAAGGTCTGGAACTCCAACCAGGCGATCGAGAGCATCCTCGGTTTCGGAGCAAAAACAGTTCAGATTGAGCTGTCTACCGACGGGGCAACGTGGACTGCGGTGCCCGATGTACCTGAATTCGCCTGGGCGGCGGGGTCGCCGGGGTATACGGCCGACACCACGGTGGACCTCGGCGGGGCTCTCGCCAAGTACGTCAGGTTAACCATCCTGAGCAACTGGGGTGGACTTTCCCCCCAAAGCGGTTTGAGCGAAGTCCAGTTTTCCCACGTGCCTGTACGGGCGAGGGAGCCGCAACCGGCAGTCGGTGCTGTAGGCGTGGATCCGCGTTTGGTCCTGAGCTGGCGCCCGGGCCGGGAGGCCGGCAAGCACCGCGTGTATCTGAGCGTCGACGTCAATGAGGTCCGCGAGGGACGGGCCCTGCTTGGCACCGTCTCTACGAGTCGCTTCGATGCCGCCGGGGTGGTCCAACTGGGTCGGACTTACTACTGGCGCGTGGACGAGGTCAATAATGCCGCAACAATGGCCACCTGGGAAGGCGAGATCTGGAGCTTCTCGACCTCCACATTGTTGCCGGTGGACGACATGGAGAGCTATAACGACGCCGAAGGCATGAACACTCGCATCTACGAGGTCTGGATCGACGGCTGGGGCACCACCACGAACGGCTCGCAAGTCGGGCACGACGGGGCGCCTTTTGCAGAGCGAACCACCGTCCGCGGCGGCGTGCAATCCATGCCCTTCCGGTACGGCAACAACGGAGCCGCCTATTCCGAGGCCACCCGTACGTTCGACGAGCCCCAGGACTGGACGCAGTACGGCGTCAAGGGCCTGGTCCTCTGGTTCGTCGGCGATTCGACCAACACTGCCGGCCAGTTGTACGTGAAGGTTAACGGCAAGAAGGTTGTCTACGACGGCGACGCCGAGAACCTCCTGCGAAAGCCCTGGCAGATGTGGTATATCGATCTGGGCTCCTTCACTGGTGTCAACCTCAAGAAGGTTACGGAATTGACAATCGGCGTTGACGGCGGCGCAGGCAATCTCTTCATCGACGACATCGGGCTTTCCCCGCTCGCCCGCGAGCTTGTGACTCCCGTCCAGCCGGCTGCGACGGGTCTGGTGCTTCAGTACAAGTTCGAAGGCGATGTCAAGAGCAGTCAGGGGACACTGCATGGAACGACAGCCGGGGCCCCCACGTATGTTGCCGGCAAGGTCGGCCAGGCGATCCGGCTCAACGGTGTCGGCGACTATGTTACCGTCGAAGGTTCGTTCAACCTGCCGGAGTATTCTGCCGCTCTGTGGTTCAAGGTCGAAGGCGGGACCGGTCAGAGGGCGATTCTGGCGGCTTATCAGCCCACCGGGGCGTTGTACGGCCTCTTGCTCGAGGTGGGCACCGATGGTCGTCTCCGTTATCTGCACCGGGCTCCGGTGGCCGGACAGGGCGGAACGGATCTCTACGGTTCCTTGGATTACAGTGACGGGGCCTGGTATCATGTGGGTGTCGTCAAGTCGGCCCAGTCCATGACGATCTACGTCAATGGCATGCCGGCCGCCACCGCGGCGAACACGACCCCGTTCGACCAGGTCTTGCAGAAACTGGCCCTGGGCGTGCTGCGGTCGGAAGAGCCTAGTCGCTACTTCCCTGGCGCGATGGACGAGTTCTACCTGTACAGCAGAGCTTTGTCCGATGCTGAAATGGCGTGGCTGGCCGGAAGGATCAAGCCATTCGACAAGCCGTAAAAAGCAGGAGTTTCGCTTCTTGGGTCATCACGGGGCTCGTGTCCAGACGGCATGAGCCCCGCAGTTTTCTTTGGCGGAAGGGTTGCGGGGTGCACCGAAGAAAGGTCGCAATTTTGTGGGGGACGATTCTCCTGTGTTGGACGACGTCTGTCTTTGCAGCCTCTCTGAAGATCGATTTCACGCCCACAGGCGGTTTGGTAGAGGATGGTTGGCAGGGATATTTCGCGGTCCACGAATCTGCCGCCACGTTCACAGCCCAGAGCTACTCTGCTTTCGGGACAACGGTCGCCGTGACCCCTGTCTGGACAAACAACCCAGCTCCGGAGGCCAAGCAGATGATTCGAAGGGCGTCAGGTTCGGATCTGGTGGCCGATTGGATCGGAACCGACGGCCGGGTGGCGAATGCGAATCCTCTCGTTTTGCTGATCAGCGGCCTCCCGGCGGGCGTTTACTTCTGGACATCCTACCATCATGATCCCCAGGATCAGACCGGTTTGTTCGATGTAACGATCGCCGATGGGCAAGGTATCGCGACCACGACTGGCGTCGACATCTCCAACGGCAGTTTGTCCCTTGACACGGTGACGACGTTCAGAGCCACGATTGTGTCAGATGGCGTGCTTCCCATCGCCTTATCATTTCGGGTCCAACCGTTTGTGGACGTGTCCCATGCTTTTTTTGTCATGAATGCCTTTACCCTGGAGAATCTGGAGACGGAGAAAGATCCGACGATTGGAGAAGGGCCCGAAGTCTCGTCGGTGGTGATCAACGAGTTCGTCGCCTCCAACAGCCGCGGTTTACGCGACGGCGACGGAAATACCTCCGATTGGATTGAGCTGTACAACGGTTTATCTCACGCCGTGTCCCTGGCCGGTTGGCGTCTGACCGATGATCCGCGGGATCTGGCGAAATGGTCCTTCCCCCCAGGAACCCAGCTGGTCCCCCATGGGTATCTTGTCGTGTTCGCGTCAGGACGACCCCTCCAGGACAGCGTGGATAAGGCGGGATGTCTCCACGCCAACTTCAGTCTCAACAAAGACGGCGAATACCTGGCGTTGATCGACCCAAGCGGTGCGGTGGTACATGAATATGCTCCCCAGTTTCCGCCGCAGGAAGCCGATGTTTCCTACGGCCTGTGGCGCGGGATGCCGTGCTACTTCTCTCCGCCGACTCCGGGAAAGGCCAACGAGCGAGGTTTCGCGGGCCTTCTCGCCAGGACGGTCCACAGCCATGAACGGGGGTTCTACGACGAGCCGTTCGACCTGTGGATTCACTGCGACACGCCGAACGTGGTGATTCGCTACACGCTGGACGGATCGGAGCCGACGGAACAACACGGCCTGATCTACAATCCCGCGATTCCGATTCGCATTGCGACGACAACGCACGTTCGATCGGCCGCGTTCAAGACCGGGTGGAAGCCCGCGGGCGTCACGACCCACTCCTACATCTTCGTGGACGCCGTCGCCGTTCAGGGTCCCAAGCCGCCCGGTTGGCCGGACAACTGGGGCTACAACAGCGAGGTGGGCGGCATCGTCCCGGCCGACTACGAAATGGACCCCCGTGTCGTACAGAACACGCTGCCCGGCTACTCGATCCGCGATGCGCTGCTCGATATTCCGTCCATCTCGATCTCGATGAATCCGCTTGATTTCATCAGCACCGCCTCCGGCATCTACGCCAACCCGCAGAGCCGCTGGGAACGCAAGTGTTCGGTCGAATACATCCTGCCCGACGGCACGCCCGGTTTTCAGAACGACTGCAAGATCGAGATTCACGGCAACTCGAGCCGGCGTCCCTGGCGGATGCAGAAGCACTCGCTTCGCCTGACCTTCACCGGCCAGTACGGCCCGACGAAGCTGCGGTATCCGTTGTTTCCTGCCTCGACTGTTGACAAATTCAATCAACTCGTCCTGCGGGCTGGCTTCACCGATTCCTGGGCGCTGGTCTCGTGGGACCCGTCTCGTTACCGTCCCAACGACTCCCAGTACCTTCGCGATGCCTGGATGAAGGAGACCTTCCGCGACATGGGCCAGCCTTCCAGCTACGGCAGCTTCGTGCATCTGTACGTCAACGGCCTGTATTTCGGCCTGTACAACCTCAGCGAGCGAGTGGCCGCGGACTTCTTTGCCGACCATCTCGGAGGTGAGCCACAGGATTGGGAGATCAACAACGATTTCTCCACTCCGGGACCTCGCTGGAACGCCATGATGGCGATCGACCCTTCGACGCCGGCTGGATACGCCAAGATGCAGGAGTATCTGGACGTCGAGAACTTCGCCGACTACATGTTGCTGCACTTTTATGCGGATGCCGAGGACTGGCCGCACCACAATGGCTACGCGGCGGTCAACGCTCGCAGCGGCGACGGCCGGTTCCGCTTCTTCGTCTGGGACCAGGAGATCGTTCTGGATTATCACGGCCGGGCGGCCTCCCGCATCGACAACCCCAACGGAGCCGGCAGTGTCTTTCAGAAGCTGCGGACCAGCGAAGAGTTCCGCCTGCTTTTCGCCGATCGGGTGTACAAGCATTGTTTCAACGACGGCGCCCTGAGCGTCGCGGCGTCTCAGGATCGGTATCGTGACCTGGCATCCTGGATCGACAAGGCCATCGTCGCAGAGTCCGCTCGCTGGGGCGATGTGCAGATGAAGACCCCTTATGGTAATGCGATTCAACAGCCCACTCCGTTGACCGACGTCAATCATAACATGTTTCCGCCTGTTCCGCACGGGCCGGATTACTACTTCACGCGGGAGGATTCCTGGGTGGTCGAGCGAGACAACATCGTTGGCAATTACCTCCCCGCCATCCACAACACGGCCAATTCCTATGCCCTGATCAATGTTTTACGGGCGGCGAAACTCTACCCGACGATCGATCCTCCGATCTTCCACGTCAATGGGATCCCTCAGCACGGCGGACAAGTCTCTCGCGGCGACGTGCTGACCATGACCAATCCAAACGCCAGGGGAACGATCTACTACACGCTCGACGGCAGCGACCCTCGCGCCCCAGGCAGCGCGGCACAGCCGGCGGCCGAAAACGTCCTCGTCCCCGAGGAAGCCGCCAAACGAGTGCTCATCCCTCAAAGCGACATCGGCCACACCTGGCGAAGCGGAGAGCCTTTCGACGATTCCGGCTGGATCAGCGGCTCCGGCGGCATCGGATTCGAACGAAGCACCGGTTACGAGTCGCTGTTCAAGATTGATGTGTCAAGTCGGATGTACGGCGTGAACGCCACTTGTTATATCCGAGTCCCGTTTCTTGTCGCTGTAGAGAACCTGCGAGAACTGGCTGGTTTGGTCCTGAAAGTGAGGTACGACGATGCATTTGTGGCCTATCTCAACGGTGTCGAGGTGGCCCGCGACCTCTTCACAGGAATCCCTCAGTGGAACTCATCCGCCATGGGAAGTCATTCAGACTCGCAAGCCGTATCTTTCGTTGATTTCGACATTTCCGCGCATGTCGGTTTGCTCCGTCCGGGCGTCAACCTCCTGGCACTCCACGCAATGAACGCCAGCGCGACAAGTTCCGACTTCCTGATCTCCGTCAAGCTGGTCGCGACGGCCGACAACTCAGGGAACGACGTCAGCGTTGCCGCTTCGGCTGTGCGATATGCCACTCCCATACGTCTCGACGACACTCCACATGTTAAGGCAAGGATCCTGGACAACGGCCAGTGGAGCGCTCTGAACGAAGCGACGTACAACGCCAAGTAAATCCTCGATTGTTCCATTGTGTTTCCGGGAATCACAGTGAGCTTGGCCCCGGCGAGGGTTTGTGGTAGGATACCGACAGCGGTCGGGGTCTTGTCGGGCCGGACCGCGATGACTGAGGTGTAGAAAGGAGTCGTTGTCTCATGTCCCCATCGCGAATCTTCCGTCTGTCTTGTGTATGGGTTGTCTGTTTCGTCGCATCGGCGCCTGCTGCCGTCAAGGTGTGGGAGGAGCCTTTGACCTTGCCGACGTATCGTCTCGATCCGCCGGACGTGAACCCACGGTTCTACACGAAGGAGTCGTACCAGGGCGCGCAGAAGCGGATCTATCCCTACCCCATGCTCGACGGCGTCACGGGCATCCGCGAAGAGAAGACCTACAAAGCCTTGTACCTGGAGAACGAATACATCAAGCTGTGCATCCTGCCAGAGATCGGCGGGCGGCTCTGGTACGCCACCGACAAGACCAACGGCTACGAGATCTTCTACCGCCAGCATGTAGTCAAGCCCGCGCTGATCGGCATGTTGGGCGCCTGGGTCTCCGGAGGCATCGAATGGTGCGTCTTCCACCACCATCGTAACACCACGTACATGCCGGTCGATTACACACTGGCCTCGAATCCCGACGGCAGCAAGACCATCTGGTTCGGCGAGACCGAGCGTCGCCACCGGATGAAGTGGCTGATCGGCGTGACGCTTCGTCCGGGCTCGTCCACCATCGAAGCGACAGTCAAGATTTTCAACCGCACCGCCGAGCCGCACTCGATTCTGTACTGGGCCAATGTCGCGGTGCACGTCAATGACGACTACCAGATTTTGTTCCCGTCGAGCGTCACCACGGCTACCTACCACTCCAAGAACGACTTTTCGCACTGGCCGATCGGCAGCGGTCGCTATCGCGGCGTGGACTACAAAGGCGTGGACCTGTCCTGGTGGAAGAACCACCCCGAGCCGGTCTCGTTCTTCGCTTGGGATCTGAAAGAGGACTTCATGGGCGGCTACGACCATGGCAAGCAGGTGGGCACCGTCCACGTAGGCGACCACCACATCGTCTGTGGTGCCAAGCTCTGGGAGTGGAGCCCTGGCGAGACCGGACGCATGTGGGACAAGATCCTCACCGACGAGGACGGGCCTTATGCGGAACTGATGGTAGGTGCGTGGTCGGACAATCAGCCGGACTACAGCTGGATCGCGCCGCACGAGACCAAGACCTTCACGCAGGTCTGGTACCCCGTCCGCGACATCGGCGGTTTCAAGAACGCCAACACGCAGGCCGCGGTGAACCTGGAGGCAGGCGAAGGCAAGGCCAGGCTCGGCTTCTACGCAACCTCCAAACACCACAAGGCCCGCGCGATCCTCCAGGCAGGGGACTGGACTCTGCTGGACAGGACCATCACGATTGGGCCTGAGAGCCCGTTCGTCGAGGAGGTCTCGTTGCCCGAGGGGACCGAGAGGACCGACTTGACCGCGAGCCTCGTGACCAGGTCGGGCCAGACGTTGATCACGTACCGACCGGTGGAGATCGTGGGCGATCCGAACCTGCCTGCGACAGTCAAGCCGCCTGTTGCTCCCAAGGACATTGCGACGGTCGAGGAACTGTATCTGACCGGGCTTCGCATCGAGCAGATCCACAACCCGCGGGTCAATCCGTTCGACTACTACGAGGAGGCTTTGAAGCGCGATCCGAACGACGTACGGACCAATACCGTCGTCGGCATCGGCTACAACCGACGGATGATGTACGAGAAAGCGGAGGAACACCTGCGCCGTGCGGCGGCGCGAATGACCGCGGAATACACACGGGCCCGCGACGCCGAGGCGCTATACCATCTGGCGATCGCGCTGAGGGCCCAGGACAAAGTGGACGAGGCTTACGACCTGTTTTACCGGGCCTCTTGGGACTACGAGTTCCGCTCCGCATCCTATTACCAATTGGCGGAGTTATCCGCTCGCAAGGGCGATTTCGTCAAGGCGCTGGAGCAAGTGCGAGAGGCGATCGCGACGAACACCACCGACACGCGGGCGATGAATCTGCAGGCCGCGATCCTGACGCGCCTGGATAGGCCCAAGGAGGCGGTTGCGGTCCTGGCCAAGATCCTCGCTGAGGACCCACTGGATTTTCTGGCGAGAAACGAGCTGGCGACGGCGCAGCGGAAATTCGCGTCCCGGGGCAAGGTTGAGGCGACGCTGCGCGACCTGGAGTCCGCGATGCGCCGGGACCTTCAGGCGTACCTGGAGTTGGCGACGGACTACATGGCTTGGGGGTTCTGGGACGAGGCATTGGCGGTGCTGACCCGCGCCGCCCGCGACAAGACCGACTTGGCGGGCAGTTCGCCCCTAGTCTACTACTACCTGGGTTACCTCCACGAACGCAAGGGCGATGCCGATCTGGCTAAGCAGTTCTACGACCATGCGATCGGTATGCCCAGCGAGTACGTCTTTCCGTTCCGCGCCGAGACCGCGACGGTGTTGCGTTCTGCGATCGCGAAGAACCCGACCGACGCCAAGGCCCACTACTATCTGGGCAACCTGCTGTACGAGATCCAGCCGGAGAGGGCGATCGAGTGCTGGGAACGGTCCGTTGCTATCGACGGGTCGTTCGCAACGGCGCATCGAAACTTGGGGTGGGCATACTATCGTACGAGAAACGACGTGGCAAAGGCCATCGCCAGCTATGAGCGGGCGGTTGTCTGGAATGGACAAGACCCGCGCCTGCTCACCGAGCTGGACGAACTGTACGAGTTGGGCAACGCAGACCCCGCTAGGCGTCTGGCGGTCCTGGAGAAACATCGGTCGGTCGCGCTGAAGCGAAACGACAGCCACCTGCGACTGATCATGGCCCAGGTCCTGGCGGGCAAGTACGACGAGGCGGTCGATGCCCTGGCCAGGACGCAGTTCCATGTCCGCGAAGGCGGCGGGGAGATCCGCGACGTTTACGTGGATGCACATCTGCTTCGCGGCCTGTCGCGTCTGAAGGCGGGCAAGGCCAAGGATGCCTTGATGGATTTCCTCGCGGCTGCTGAGTATCCAGAGAACCTTTCGGTCGGTCGGCCTCAGAACGATCCTCGCGCCGCCCAGTTCGCCTACTATGCGGGCTGTGCCTACGAGGCGATGGGCGAGGAAGCAAAGGCCCAGATGCTCTTCACGAAGGCTGCTGGCGAGACGATCGCAGGCGACCGACGGGGCGGGTTCCGTTCGCCCGATACGCGGTTCTACCGGGCGATGGCCCTTAAGAAGCTTGGACACGACGACGAGGCGACAAAGGAATTCGACGAGTTGATCAAGACGGGCGTCGAGCGTTTGACACGAGGCGAGGATGCAGACTTCTTCGCCAAGTTCGGCGAGCAGCAGACCCGCCACGTCCAGCAGGCCTCGGCCCAGTACACGATCGGTTTGGGTTGCCTGGGCAAAGGTGACGTGACCGGCGCCCTGGCGGCGTTCGAAGCCGCCTCGAAGCTCAACGTCAGCCACGTCTGGGCCAAGATCCAGGCCGCGGAGGCCAAGCAGATGGGATCATTGGGCACCGCCAACCCTGCGAACTGATGAACTTCTTGGGCGTCTTCCTCCCGCGTGGGGATGCCTCGGCTGGGCGAAACGTCGGTTGACTTTCTCTCACGGATGTCCTACAAAAGGGGTATGACGAAGGCAGTTGGGCGAAGCCCTGTGAATCCTCGTGCTCGCGACCCGCGTGAGACGGATGGTGTGCTTCCGAACTGGGCCGATCCGGCGCGGACGATGGTGTTCTTCGGTCTTGGGTTCGCGTATCTGTGGCTGTGGGTCAAGCCCGCTTTGATCGCCAGTTGCGGCACGGTTACGAATTTCCCGGTGTTCTACAAGGGTTGGCCGTTCTTCTTCGAGACTGTGCGAACGCCTGGCGGCTTCCTCCAGTACGTCTCTGCCTTCGCGTCGCAGATGTTCTATTTCTCCTGGGCGGGCGCTGCGGTCATCACGCTGCACGCCTGGACGCTGTCCGCCTGCACCGGCTATCTGCTTCGAAAGGCGGGCCTGCCCGGCGCGCGTTTGCTGCGGTTCGTGCCTGCGATTTTCATGCTTGTCGCGTATGCGAGGTACAGTTACCATCTGCCGCTGTTTGTGGGCGCGTTGGCGTCCGCGGCGTTCGCGAGTCTGTACGTACAGTCGGTCGCAAGGGCCCGTAGCCCTCTGGGCGTCTTCTTTGGTCTCTTCGGCATTCTGTATCTGGCAGGCGCAGCGGCGGTATTGCCGTTCGCGGCACTGTGCGCTACGTACGAGCTTCGAGACCGACGCTGGCGTCGAGCCGGACTGTATGCGCTCGTCGCGGCCTTCCTGCCGTACGTCTTGGGTGTGCTGGTCTTTCGTATCAGTCTCGACAACGCCTATACGGAGCTGCTGCCTGTGTCCTGGCGGGTCCTGGGCTGGCCCACGCGCCAGACGATGATCGTCGCGGCGTACGTCGCGTATCTGTTTCCGATCGCAGGCGTCCTGGCCGCGGGGGTGTGGGACCTCGCGAAGAGCCGGCTGGCGGCGCGTCGTTTTGCCAGGGGGACAGTTGTCTGGGCCCTCGGCACGCTGGCATTGTTCAGCATCGGCGGGGCGGCTGCATGGCTCTTGCTCGACACCGGCCAACGGGCCTTGTTGGAGGTGCATCACTACGCCTGCCGGCGGCAATGGCCAGAGGTCCTCGTTGCGGCGTATCGTTGCCCCGCTGAAACGCACGCGGTCAACGCGATCAATCGCGCCCTGTATCACGACGGTCGGCTCGGACGCGACCTGTTCCTGTACGCCCAGCCGGACGAGGCGCTGTTGATCACAGGCGACGACCACATCGTGCAGTATTGGCACGCATTCGACACGCTGATCGACCTGGGTCTGATGAACCAGGCGGAAAAGAACCTGACCGAGTGCCTGGAGACGTTCGGCGAACAGCCTCTGATCCTGGAGCGACTGGCGATGGTGAACCTGGTCAAGGGCAGGACCGAGGCGGCACGGATCTATCTGGGTACTCTACGCAGGACTCTCTTTCACCATCGCTGGGCGAGCGAGCAAATGGCTCGACTCGACGCGGACCCGAGTCTCTCATCCGATGTGGAGATTCAGCGTCTTCGGCTCGGTTATTTCAGGCCCGGTTCGCCTGCCGAGTTTTACGACCGCGAGACGTTGCTGACCGCGTTAATCGGGCCCGAGACGGAGCAGGGCGTGCGCAACCGCATGGCGTTCGAGTACCTGATGGCCTGGAACCTGCTCAAGGGCAACCTGGGCAGGATTGTCCAGCAACTCGATCGACTGGACGAGTTCGGCTACATGGAGATTCCGCCGTTGTGGCAGGAGGCGATCCTGATCTACGCCTACGGCACAGGCAAGACGGACATCCTCAAAGCCTTGGCGATTCATCCGGAGATCGAGCGGCGATTCAAGAACTTCAGCGCGGTCGTCAATCGCCATGGCGTCGACAGGGTCGCTGCGATCCGTGAGCTGGCCAGGGACTACCGCGGTAGCTTCTTCTTCTATTACTTCTGTACGAAGGTGGCGAACCGATGAAGAACCGTCGCATGCAACATCTCTTGCTTGCTGCCATCGCGACGTTCGTTCTGATGGTGATTGGGGTCATGTGTCTTGGCGGATCGCCTTTCGTCCCGTCGGCCGTTCCGGCCAGGGCGGTCGGTCGGCTTCCTCACATCGAGCCCAACTACGTCGGCGTGGTGATCCCGCCGAACATCGCACCGCTGAATTTTCGAGTGCGGGAGCAGGGCAAGCGGTACCGCGTCAGGGTCCTCTCGGATCGGGAGCCACCCACCGAAGTGTCGAGTGGAACGTCGAAGATCGCGATCCCCGAGCGGCGTTGGCGACAGTGGCTCCAAGCCCATCGGGGCGCGGAGCTTCGATTCGAGGTGCTCACGCTGACCGACGCGGGATGGCAGCGGTACGATGCGTTCTCGATGATGGTCGCCCAGGAGGACATCGACAGCCATCTGGTGTACCGTCGGATTCGCCCGGTGCACTCCGCCTGGCGTGACATGGGCATCTATCAGCGGGACCTGCGGACGTTCAAGGAGTCCGCCGTCTTGACGAGCGATTATACGCAGGGCGGATGCGTCAACTGCCACACATTCCGCGACAACCGCACCGACACGATGCTCGTCAGCACGCGCGCCGAGACCGGCGCGTTAATCTTCCAGGATGGAAAAGTCGAGAAGGTCGGCGCGAAGTTTGGATACGCCGCCTGGCACCCCAGCGGCAAGATCTTGGTCTACACCGACATGCTGGTGAGTCTGTTCCTCCATCCAGCCACCCAGGAGGTGCGCGACGTGATCGATCTGGATTCGTATCTGGCGTATTATGACACGCAATCCAAGCGGGTCGGGACCGCGCCGGATCTGGCGAAGAAGGACCGACTCGAGACGTATCCGACTTAGTCCCCCGACGGGCGCTGGCTGTATTTCAGCAGCGCGCCGCTGACGTGGACGAGCCGCAGCGTGATCCCCGAGCAGTACAACGCGATCCGGTATGACCTGATGCGGATCCCCTACGACCCGAACCAGGGGACGTGGGGACAAGCCGAGACGGTCCTAGCGGGCGACGACGCAGGTGGCAGTGTGCTGCTTCCGCGGATCAGTCCCGACGGACGATGGCTGATGATGACGATCTGTGACTATGGGTGCTTTCCGGCGTATCGAAGGAGGAGTGATTTGTACGTGATCGACCTCCACGCCGCAGAGAGGACCGGGCGGTACGCCTTTCGCAGGCTGGAAATCAACAGCAACCAGAGCGAGAGCTGGCACAGTTGGTCGAGCAACAGTCGGTGGATCGCGTTCAGCAGCAAGCGCGATAACGGTTTGTTCACGAGGACGTATCTGGCCTACGTCGACACCAACGGCGTGGTGCACAAGCCGTTCGTCCTGCCGCAGAAGGACCCGACGGACTACGAGTTCTGCCTGTGGACATACAGCGTTCCCGAGCTGGTCGTCGAACCGGTGCACGCGACCAAGGAGACGCTCGGCCGGGTCGCGCGGGGCTCGCGGAAGATCTCGGTCACGATGCCCATCACAACCGCCACGCCCAAAGCGGACACGACGCCCCAAGTGGGCATTCCGTACCAAGCTGGACGCGAGTAGAACAGGCCTGGAAATTCGATAGGCGGATTCTCCGCGGGCTTGAACCGCGTGTGTTTCACTTTCCGATACAGTAGAGGGCTTTCTCCGTGCGGAGGAACAGGTTCCCCTGGGAGATCGCGGGACTGGCGCAGCAGGTCTCGCCGAGATCGTTCTGGGCAACGAGCTTGTATTGGGGTCCTTCCTCAATCACTGTGGTTTTTCCGCTCTCCGAGAGGAAGTAGACCTTGCCGTCTGCATAGACTGGGGATGCAGAGTACTTGCCGGGCAGACGCTGTCGCCAGAGGACGGTGCCAGTGGTGCCCTGGATGCAGTTGACGATCCCCGCCTCCGTGATCGAATACAGGCGAGGCGAGACGTACAGTAGCGACGGAACGTGCGGGACCTCCTCGGTCACGCGCCAGGCGACGTGCGTCTGGGTAATGTCACCCCGGCCCCCCAGACGGACCGCGAGAATGGTCTCCTGACCGAATCCGGAGCATGTAAACACTAGGCCATCACCTACGACGACCGAGGGCACGACGCCTTCGCCTGGGCTGGAAACGGTCCAGAGCCGCTCGCCCGTCTTGAGGTCGAAGCCTTGCACGACGGCGCCGGCACTGCTGACGAGTTGGTCGTGACCGTCCACGGTAGCGATCTGTGGTGTGACGTGGGCGATCTGAGAACTGCCTCGGCTGCCCCGCCAGCGCGTCTTCCTAGTTTTCTTGTCCACCGCCAGGATTACGGCTTTGTCCCACGGGGTTTGCCAACCCACTGTTTTGTCCGGGCCGGGACTGCTCCAGTCAAAGGCGACGATGACCAGGTCCTCCCACAGCACGGGCGAGACTGCCAGGCCGTGCTGGCTGTAGTAATCGAACTCGTGGTTGATCCAGAGGATTTTGCCGTCGAGGTCGGTCGCGAGGATCTTCCCGTCGCAGGCGACCATATAAACCCGTTGCCCATCGGCAACCGGCGTGGAGGTGGCGTAGGAGTTGGGCCGCTGCTTGTACTTGGGCTGCTGCTGCGTGACTTCCCTGTCCCAGAGGATCCTGCCGTCCTTGCGGTCCAGGCGAATCAGATGCAGCGACTTGCCGCCATCGAGGGCGGCGGTCACGAAGACGTCGTCCCCCAACACGATGGGCGACGACCAGCCTTCGCTGGGCAGGGGCGTCTTCCACTTGATGTTCGACTCGGCGCTCCATTGGGTGGGGATTCCCTTCTCCTGCGAGAGCCCTTGGCGGCTGGGCCCGCGAAAACACGGCCAGTCCTCGGCCGGAGCGACACCTGTGACAACGAGCAACGAAATGAAAACCAACGCCATGCGTTTGCCTTCTCTGTGAACCATTCGTTTCATAAACCGACCCTTTCTCAGCAGGACTGCGGATTCAAACTGGCTGGGATCCGACAACGGCCACCACCATACCAGATTCCGCAAGAAATGCACTTGATTTTGTTCTCTTGTGTGGACAGCCGGGGGACGTATGGTAGAATCGTGGAACGTGCTTGCCACTGTGGGAAGCGCGACAGCAGGCTGCGAGTTGCTGGATTGGAGATGGTTATGATGTCCCGTCGCGTTTGTCCAGTCGTTCTGTTCATCACCGTGGTTGCGATTCTGGCCGCCGGCTCTTCCGCAAAGGCCCAGGCGGCTCGCGGACCGGCAGGGCCTCGGGGGTCGACGCAATCGCCTGAGGTGTCCGCGGATCGACATGTCACCTTCCGGCTTCGCGCCGCCAAGGCCGCCGAGGTGGTGGTGACCGGGCAGTGGGCAAGTGAGCCCATCGCGATGACCAAAGGCGAGGGCGATGTGTGGAGCGTCACCGTCGGGCCGATCGAGCCTGGTGTCTGGGAGTACAGTTTTCGCGTGGACGGCTTGCAGATGATCGACCCAGGCAACCCCGCAATCAAACCGATGCGCGAACCTCGTGCAAGCATTCTGCACATTCCGGGCCAGCCGCCGCGGGTGCACGATTTCCAGGATGTCCCCCACGGCGTGGTACACAGCCACAGCTACTTCTCCAAGTCGCTTGGCAGGCTGCGCGAGCTGGTCGTCTATACGCCGCCCGGCTACGGCCAGAAAGTCGATGAGCGTTTCCCCACGCTCTACCTTCAGCACGGCAGCGGTGACAACCAGGCGACTTGGGTCGTCTACGGCAAGGCCCACTGGATCCTCGACAACCTGATCGCCCAGGGCAAGGCGCGTCCCATGGTCGTCGTGATGATGGACGGCCACGCGGGTGATCGCTCGGCCACCGGTCCCGGCGGCAACACTGGGGCCTTCGAGCAAGACTTACTCCAGGACGTCATGCCGTTCGTCGAGGCCAACTACTGCGTCAAGACGGACGCCGCGAACCGCTGCATCGCCGGCCTGAGCATGGGCGGCGGACAGTCGCTGACGGTCGGCCTCAATCACCTGGACCGCTTCGGCTGGGTCGCAGGTTTCAGTTCCTCCGCTCCGTCCCAGGACGCCATCGCAGAGCTGCTGAAAGATCCCAAGTCCGCCAACGCCAGGCTCAAGCTCCTCTGGATCGCCTGCGGCAAGGATGATTTCCTGCTCAAACGAAATGAGGATTTCATCGCGTTGCTCAAGGATAAGGGTATTACGCACCAATGGCGTCTGACCGAAGGCAACCACAGTTGGCCCGTCTGGCGGATCTACCTGGCCGAGTTGGCGCCGCAACTGTTCCAGTGACGCGGATTCAGGGCGTGACCTTCACGAGCGCCTCGCACCACTGACGCAGATCCCAGGGTCCAGTGCGGATGTCTGCGGTGACAACGCCGACAGAGCCTGCTGACAGGGTGTTGGCCTTGAGCCTAAAGGGCAGTTCGATCTCCTGCGCAGACGCGGCGAAGCCCGAAACCATCCTAGGCTCGATCTCGCATCCGTTCGGTGCATGCAACGTTACTGTGAACGTGCCCGGCGTGGGCGAGTGATTGAGGATCTTCACCGCCAGAACGGCCCATTGGCCTGCTTTGACTTCCTGTCCGTAGGGATGGATTCGGGCTCACTGCTCATCCACACCGTAAATGGGCCCATCCCATGGGAGGAGGTCCATCAGCAGTTCGCTTCGTCGCAGGAGCGTCCGTTTCATGAGGTCCAACTGGTGTGCACTGAAGCGGAAGGGCTCCAGCACGTGTTCGTTGACCAGCAGGGCGTCGGCGGGGATTCGGCTCTGCAAGAGCTCGAGACAGTAGAGGTAACCCGTTCCCCTGGACAGGAGGTTGCGGTTCTGAAGGCAGTAGTCATCCAGTCCCGAAGGCGTGAATGAATCTCCGACGAAGAAGACCTTTTCGCCTGTATCCCGCTCGACCAGCAGGGCGTCGTGGTAGAGGGTCTGGCCGGGGAAGTCGTAGAACGTCAGCGTATATTCCTTCCACGACATGCGGTGTCCGTTCGACACCACCGTGATCCGTTCGATGGCATTGGCGGTCATTGCGGGCAAGCGATAGGAGCCGGGCCGCTTGGTGACATCCTCCATGACCGGCGTGACGTAGACCGGGCAGGAATTCCAATTCAGGAATTCATTGATCTTCTCGGTGTGGTCGTCGTGGTAGTGGGTGATGAACAGACCTTCGATGGAGGTGATACGTCCCTGGCTTTTGAGTTTGGCCAGTTCGTCGATGATCGCGCGGGACCCGCAATCGACGAGGAAACCGGAGTGGTCTCGAGCTACGATCAGGCGGCTGTTGTGTATCGGTACGATCCAATCGGGCGGCCTCTTCTCGATGACCTCGGCGTAGGGCATCCATGGCGTCTGTCTGGCGTCGCCTAATGCGCGGGACGCGAGGATATCGTACTGATCGCGAAAGTACCAGCGGCCTGCGCTGATCGAGAGGTAGTTCTCGTAGACCGCCTGGAGTCTGTGAATCAGCCGATCGATAGCGGCCGACGGATCGCGGATGATCGGTCCTCGGGCCGGGACCAGGATGTCCGGCTTCTGCTGGGCGACCTTCCTCAGACTGGCGATCAGATCGCCGATTCGGCCGGCGTAGCCGTGGTATCCCCCAATGCGAGCCTGGGGCACCTCGTCCTGAAGGCTGTAGAGATCCATCAGGCGCCCATCCCCATAGATCAGATCGCCCACAAACCCGTATCTTAACCCGTCCACTTCAACGAAGAAAGAGACTGAACCTCGCGTGTAGCCGGGCGTATCGAGTACGCCAACGGACAAGTCTCGCCAGTGAAGCTCATCGCCACCTTGGGCAGTGCGTCCAACCGGCATGGGCGAAGTGAGGATACGAGTGTTCTGCTGTGCGTAGTCGTGAAATCGCTTGTCCCAGAAGCCCAACCAGAAATCCTCAACCTTCGCGAATTGGTCCGCCTCTCGTGCCGGGACGACGGACTCCGCACCATTGTCCACAATCGTTCGGCCCGCCCAAGCGACGTCGCGCCGCGCATGCGTGAAGAGCACCATCTCCGCGGCTTTCCACGACTGCTCGGGATCCCCGTACACAAGGAGCCTGTGCCCGTCGCGTTCGATGGCGACTCCGTTGACTGCGCCGCGAACGAGAGTCACGTGCGGGCTCAGAGTCTCCGGTTGGCCCGCCATGGAGAGGTCTGGCGCCATCAGGATCAGAAAAGCGACTGTGACTGCGATGCACTGCGTCTCAACCGAGGACGAGCGGACTGAGAATAACACACGCATGGTTTGACTCCCGAATAACCCCTGGTTTACTTGTCGGATGGCCATGATACCATCCGGATCGCCGGGAGTCCATTCAAGCGACGCCGGTTCGCCACTCGCGATGTTTCAGTCGTTGACCGCGCCGGGCGTCGGAATCGTGGCGTGCCAGTTGTTGGGATCGTTGCCGTAGCGTGAAGGGAACAGGCGATTGAGCGACAGACCATACCCATCGGCTTCGATCGGCCACGGATCGATCCCATTGGCGAAGGTCTCGGGGTGGGACCCGTCGCTGTAGGTGACGCGATCGACCTCGATCCAGTAGCGGACGCCCTTATTATCCTCATCGCCGGGCCTGAGCAGTCGCAGAGTTTCGCCTTGGTTGGCGAGTCTGCCGGAACCCCAGTCGAACATCATGGCGTCTGCAGGGACATGATAGATCCACATCGAGCGTGGATCTCGGACCAGTAGGACGTGCTGCCCAGGATCGAGCGTGACCGGCGTGTCTCTCGGAAAGTAGAAGTCGATGCCGGAATCGTCCGTCAGTCGCCAGGGTTCGTTACAGGAAAAGTCGAACAGTGTGACGGGTCCCTTGCTGATGTTCAGCAGCTCGATATACTCCGCGTCGGTGTTGCCTGACGGATGGTACATGATCTCGTCGATCACCACCGGCCCGACGAGCGGATAAGCGTTGGCCCGGCCGGGCGTCAGTTCGGACATGGAGACGAAATGATACGTCCCGTCGCTGGTGAGGTATCGACCGAAGGAGACGCTGGTCTCGGAGGCCCCGAACACCTCGGAGACGATGAATTGCGGATAGAGCGGGTCGTCACCTGACGATAGATAGACGCCCTCGCCGTTCTCGCTGAACGCAAACGGCACGAATGCGCCGGGGTCGAATGGGTTGGCAAAATGCGTGCTTTCATAGAGGACGAAATACTCGTTCGGCCCGACGATCGTGCCGGCTGGGATTTGATACCGCCACAGGTCTTTCGGGTTGTCGCTGAGATACCAACCGCCGATATCGACGGGAACGTCGCTGACGTTGTGTAGTTCGACCCAGTCCGAAGCCTCCGCGTGGGCATGGGCGAGGATCTCATTGATGACGATCGGGCAGCCGGTTTGCCGCCACTGGTTCGCGAAGAGGGCCAGATCCACCGCATTCACATTGCCTGTTCGATTCAAATCCGCGGGACAGTCCGATCCAACCAGCCAACTCTGTGTGAACAGGAGCAGATCGCTCGTGTTCACCCGGCAGTCGCGGTTCAAGTCTCCCGGCGGGCAATCCGCCCGGGCAATCGAGCAAAAGGCCAGGATGGCCGCGATTAAGGTCAAATTTGCATTCTCCACTTACATCTCCGCAATCTCTGTGTTTCTGTGCTATCGCCCAGGCGATGGTGACTCCGCCTGCCAGTTGTCCGGGTCATTTCCATAGGTGTGCGGGTCGATGCGACGGAGCGACTTGCCCACGCCGTTCGCCCCGACCGGCCAGGGGTCCGAGCCGGCTGAAAAATCCTGCGGATGTGAGCCGTCACTATAGGAGACCTGGTCCACTCGCATCCATTTGATCCGACCGTCCGTATCGACCGCGAACGGACGACTCAGTTGGATCTTCCCTGCGGCGTCGGACAGTCTGCCGGGTCCCCAGCCGAGGATTTTGACACGAGTGGGCAACGAGTACACAGCGTGAATCAAAGCAGGGTTCTTCGCCAAGATCAGATACTCGCCAGGCAGCAGATACACAACCGGATCGCTCGGGAAAAACATCTCGACGGGGGGCCTCCCCAAGTCGTCGGTCAACCGCCAAGGAGCCCCCTTCTCCGTATCATAGAAAGCGATGGACTCGTTGCCGATATTGAGCAACTCCACGTATTCGGCGTCGGGCTGATCCGCGGGATGGTACATGATCTCGGTGATGACGACCGGCCCGACGACCGGAGAGGCGTTGGCCTTTCCCGGCGTGGGCTCCACCAACGCCACGAAGTCGTGCGTACCTGTGCTCTTTTGCCAGCGGCCCAGCGAGACTCCAGGCTCGGAGGCGTCGAATTTCTCCTTTTCGCTGTAGCCGGTCAGAATCCCATCCAGACCCGAGTGAAGGTAGACGGTTTCGCCGTCTTTGGCCAGGCCGAAGCTCTTGCGAGAGCCCGGATCGGCCGAATTGCCGAAGTGCTGATCCTGTGTGAAGACGATGTACCCTTTGGCCGGGAGGATTGTGCCTTGGGCGATTCGGTACTTGGTCAGGTCGTTGCCGTCGTCGGAGAGGAACCAGCCGCCGATGTTGATCGAGTGGTCAGTTGTGTTGTACAGTTCGATCCAGTCGCAGCCGCCGGAGGGATTGGACAGGATCTCGTTGATCACGACCGAGCCGGGTTCAGGGACCAAGCCGCTGTCATCTGTGCCGGGCGAGCCGCCTACCAGGGCGCTGGGTCGCCAGGCGCTCTTGTTGCCAGGATCGCCTGTGCGCGGATCTCGCATCGTCAATGAGAACCCAAGCCCATCGGTCAGATCGAACCAGCTGTCTTTGTACTCGAAACTCTGGATGATCTGCCCCACGGCGTCAAGCAGTTCGAGCTTCTCGCCTGCGTTGTCCAGACTGCCTGTGTACTGACCGACCACCGGCAGCTTGTTGCCGTAGACCGCTTCGAAGGCCGCCAAGTCTTTGACCAGCAGGCAATACCCGCCGGCGGGCAACTCGAAGCTGGGGAAGGTGAACGAAATTCCCTTGGCGAAACGCACGAGGTTCAGATTGATCCTCTGAGAGCCGATGTTGGTCAACTCGATGAACTCGGCGTTCGCATCGTC
>Ga0208198_1000687_pt1 | contig 35157 bp, 29 predicted proteins | sample AD_JPNTR2_MetaG_FD_184446 | JGI IMG/M metagenome (GOLD analysis project Ga0208198, IMG submission 184446) | Active sludge microbial communities of municipal wastewater-treating anaerobic digesters from Japan - AD_JPNTR2_MetaG (SPAdes) (version 2) | ecosystem: Engineered > Bioreactor > Anaerobic...
AGGAATAGCTGTGGCAACACAACGAGAAATATTAAAGCGAATTAATTCTGTTAAGAATACACAGAAGATTACCAGAACGATGGAAATGGTTTCTACTGCTAAGATGAAAAAAATGCAGGATAGAATCGTAATGTCAAAGCCTTATGCAGAAAAGTTAGAAACCATTATAGAACATCTGCGACAAACCGGCGTTGAAGATGTATTTGACCCGCTAATGCAGGAAAGACCGGATCCCAATAGAATATTAATACTTATGATTACTGGTAACAGAGGGCTATGTGGTGGTTTTAATACACGAATTATTGAAAATACTATTGGTTTTAAAAGTAAACTAACAATTGAGGAAGGCAAAGAAGTTTTAGTCTATTCAATAGGGAAAAAAGGAACAAATTATTTAAGATTTATTAAGGAGCCAATGTTTAAGTCGGTATTAAATCCTGAAGATAAATTTAAATTTGATGATGCATCAAAATTAGGTGAGGAACTTATAAATCTTTTTGTTACCGGTGAAGTTGATGAAGTATATGTTTCATATACCAAGATTATGACTCGATCAACACAAAAAGCTACAATTTCACGTTTGTTACCATTAAAACCTGAAGGTGGTGCAATACAGGAAAGTGTTGAAGAGTTCCATGTAGAATATATTTTTGAACCTAATCCTTATAAGATATTTTCTTCGTTGTTACCATTATATATTAAAATGAAGCTTTATACTGCTGTTTTGGAGACTGGATTCTCAGAAAACTTTGCCAGGCGAGTAGCAATGAAGAATGCAACTGATGCAGCTAAAGAAATGGTAAGAGATTTAACGATTACTTATAATAGAGCTCGTCAGGCTAAGATTACGAAGGAAATCTCTGAAATAGTAGGTGGTGCTGCAGCCCTTGAATAAGGGTAGATGATATATAATATTTTATTCATGAATTAAGGAGTTAAATATGGCTGAGAATATAGGTAAGGTTGTTCAGGTTATTGGATCTACATTAGATGCTGAGTTTCAGGAAAACAAGTTACCTGCTATTTATAATGCATTAAAATTAGAAGTAGAGGTTATGGATGAAAGAAAAACCCTTGTTTGTGAAGTTGCTCAGCATTTAGGTGGCAATAGGGTTAGAGCTGTTGCATTAGGTTCAACTGATGGTGTAAAACGAGGTGCTTCAATCATTGATACTGGTGCTCCAATTACAGTACCAGTTGGTGAAGAAACATTAGGGAGGGTATTTAACCTCCTGGGTGATGTAGTTGATAAAGGTGTACCAATAACTGTCAAGGAAAGAAGGTCAATCCACCAGGAACCCCCAAAATTTGATCAGCTGGAACCAAAAGCTGAGATTTTCGAAACTGGTATTAAAGTGGTCGATTTAATAGAGCCTTATATCAAGGGCGGTAAAACTGGATTATTTGGTGGTGCTGGTGTTGGAAAAACTGTCGTTATTATGGAGCTTATTAACAACGTTGCTATGCAACATGGCGGTTATTCAGTTTTTGCTGGTGTAGGCGAAAGAACTCGTGAAGGGAATGACCTGTGGTTGGAAATGAAGGAATCTGGTGTTATAAACAAAGCCTGTCTTGTTTATGGTCAGATGAATGAACCGCCTGGGGCACGATTACGAGTAGCATTGAGTGCCTTGACTATGTGTGAGTATTTTAGGGATTTGTCAGGTAGGGATGTTCTTTTGTTTATAGATAATATATTCAGATTTTCACAGGCTGGTTCAGAGGTGTCAGCGTTGTTAGGACGTATGCCTTCAGCCGTAGGTTACCAGCCAACGTTAGCAACAGAAATGGGTGAATTGCAGGAAAGAATTACTTCCACTAAACGTGGTTCTATTACGTCTGTACAGGCTATCTATGTTCCTGCTGACGACTTAACCGACCCTGCTCCGGCAACCGCATTTATACACCTTGATGCAAGTACTGTTCTTTCGCGTCAGATAGCGGAAAAGGGGATTTATCCAGCAGTTGATCCACTGGAATCTTCTTCACGAATACTATCGCCTGAAATAGTTGGTGAAGAACACTATTCAGTTGCAACTGAAGTAAAGCGAATATTACAGCGATATAAAGATTTACAGGATATTATAGCAATATTAGGTATGGACGAGTTATCTGAAGAAGATAAGCTGTTAGTACAGCGAGCAAGGAAAATCGAGCGATTTTTATCACAGCCATTTTTTGTTGCTGAACAGTTTACTGGTATGGCAGGTAAATATGTAAAATTGGAAGAGACAATAAAAAGCTTCAAAGGATTGATAAATGGTGAATACGACCATTTACCTGAACAGGCTTTTTATATGGTTGGGACAATTGAAGAAGCAGTTGAAAAGGCAAAGAAGCTTGCTGGTAACTAATATCGTTTAGAGGATACTGTTATGGCATTGAAATTAAATTGCAATGTATTGACACCAGAACGTCAGATATATGAAGGGCAGATTGATTTTGCGGTTGTTCAGGCTTATGATGGTGAGATGGGATTTCTGTATAATCATGCACCATTAATATCTGAATTAGGTACTGGTGAAATTAGATTGCGTAATGGTGACGCTACTGAATATTTTTATGTTGATGGTGGATTTGTCGAAATTAAAAATAATTCACTGATCATTTTAGCTCAAGAAGCCGCAATGAAAGGGGAGTTAAGGGCTGATCTGTTAGAAGCAAAGATTAAAGAAATATCAGCGTTGCCAAGACCAGAAAGATATGCAGAACGTTTAACAATTGATATAGAATTAAAAAAGTTAAAAGCGCGTTTACAGATTGCAAAAAAGTAAGTAAAAATTATTGATGAAATATTATATAGAATTAAAAAACGGGCAGGTTGACCTGCCCGTTGCATTTTATACAAGTGAATAAAATGCCTTTTTATCATTATCAGTTGCCAATAAATAGTGATCGGTATATTCTAATAATTTATTATACAATTCATTCCTTTGCTTAATAAGAAGTTTCCCGGTATAAGTATCCTTTACCTGTAATGGTGTTTCAAAGTTATCTATTGTTTCAACTTGTAAATTAACTGGCTCTTTTTTTTGGCGAGCATTGATTATTTCTTCAGGAGTAGGTAAAATTATTGCATATAATGAATAAGGTGTCTGGATAAGAGCATGCCCTCTATTTAAGTATGCATCTGAAAAACCACCATCTATATTGATAGCTCTGCCATCTGGTGAAGCAATTTTCTCACCTTTACGAATATCAATTGGTGTATGTCCATATACTATTCGTTCAACGCCAAATTCATGCATTATTTTATCCATAAATTCATTTTTTAATAGATTTTCACCCCAATATAATAATTTTTCTTTATGTGTTGTTTTATCAACAAGATAATAACGTTCAAAGGTTTTCATTGCATTTTTACCAAAAAATGGTGATTTTGACCCACACCATAAATAGAACATCAGAGCTAAATCTCCTGGATCCTGTAATTTGCCTTCTAAATAATTCTTTCCTATTGTTTTAATCCGATGTTGTAAATAGTCTAATAATTCTTTCCCTTTGTACCCTGAGAATTCTTCAAAATCACCATCTTCTGTGCTGGGTATCAATGCGTGAATATTGAGTATATAATTATGGATATGATATAGTTTTCCATGTTCAAATAAAAATTCCATGAGATAACGGATTTTTTTACTGATTGCAAATTGATATGATAGATCATTGATAATATCTTCTTCTTCTGGTGAAAGTTTTGTGGGATCGTTTAAATCAATTGTTGGGAAATGTGTATCGGTAAGTCCATCAGTATTGTTGTTTTTTAACATCTCAGCTAATTTATTAAGCCATAGCCTTGATTCCATATTGAATTCAGGATTGTTGTGTATAGTTTGCTCTTCAAGTTTAAACTGGATGATGGATAATGCCTTTTCCATTCTACGAGATACATCTTGTTTTGCTTTAAAATTACCAGTAATTTCACCAGTATATGTAGATAGTGCGAAATTTTTTAATTTGTCAATATTTATACCAATACGTTCAAGAAAAGCAAGATTGTCATAACGAGTAGTGATACGTAAAGCTTCAGCAATAAGTGATTGATTTCCGGCAGATGCTCCCATCCATAATATATCATGATTGCCCCAGATGAATGTAAGATATCGCTTTATGTCTTTTTGATTAAGAATTCTTATTATTTTATCAGGTTCATCTCCCCTGTCAAATACATCGCCAAGTACAATTAAATGCCCTAATATAACCTGTTTTACAATTTTACACAGTGAACTGATGATTTTATCTGCTATTAATTCATTTTCATAAATTATATCTGGAACAGGATAGTTTAATATAAGGTTCTCAAGAACATGTTTAAGGTCTTTATTTATATTAATACGGATTTCATCAAAATCACGAACATTTTGTACGCGGTATTGGATGATTCTTATAAGTGAGGAGATTATATCCTGACGGTCTAACCTATAAACATCATCTTCAAAATAACGTTCTTTGCGAATAATCCTGCCTAAATAGTATATCTTTTCTTTTGAAAATGTTTTGGGTAATGCTTCATAACATATGCGCCATACCAGGCCAAAGCGTCCTTTTAATATTGACACAAATCTATCTCCCGCACCGTGGGGGTCGCTTATCCACATGGTTGTATCAATATATTCGTTCAGGCGGGAGTCTATTTCAGTAAGGTCGCGGATAATATTATGCAATGCTGATATGTTTTTTTCGGTGTACATAGATCCTCCGCTAATAAAAAAATTTACATGATTTTACCGCCAACATCGTCTATGTCAATATCTTCAAGGACTTCTTTCATTGTTTCTTTATCTATCTGTGAAAGATTATCTAATCCCTGAGCTATTGCAAATACTTTCTTTTTGACATAAATTGGTGCTTTTGCTCGTAATGCAATTGCCATAGCATCACTGGGGCGACAATCAATGATCATTTCAGAACTATCTGGAGCAACTAAATTAAGCTTTGCAAAATAAATGTTATCTTTTAAATCATCAATTACTACTGATTCAAGAGAATAATGAAATGTGTGAAGCATTGCTATAATTAAGTCGTGTGTTAAAGGACGTATTGGTTTTTTGCCTTCAAGCTCAATGGCAATAAGGCTTGCTTCTAAAGGAGCAATCATGATGGGCAGAATGTTTCCCGTTTCATTGTCTTGCAGAACAACTATAGGTGTATTGCTTTCTTCATCCAGAACAATAGTAACTATGTCAACTTTGCATAATGACATCTCAATTCCTTTTTTGCGTTATTTGTATTCAATATAAAATGAATATATAAAAAAATCAAGTAAAGTTAAGGCTTTTTGGCTTTTATTTTTTTATACAGCTTGTTTTTAAGGATATTTATGAAATATAGAGCAACAATTGCACTGTGGGTTTCTTTATTGCTCTCACATTCTATGTAATCAGCACGATTTAGTTCCTGCAGCAATCGTTTTATGTCTTCAGTAGCATGCAATGTGTCTGTTTTTGCACCAAATATATAACATGGCGTTTCAATAAAAGCAAGTTTATCCCATAGACTATAATTTTTTAATGATAGTGCATTGGGTTTGAGCTTATAAGGATCAGCAGCATTGATGGTATTGGTATATTTGATAAGCTGTTCTTTTTCTTTTCTGGTATTTAATCTGAAAGTTTTTAAATACCATATAACTAATTTTTTTAACACGTTATACCATGATGGGGGCAAATTGGGAACGATATCTCCTAATATGGGAGGAAATCTGAATACAGGGATTGGCCCAATGAGAAGTGCACATTCAGGTTCACGTGTTCGCATGGCTAAATATTCTAAAATTACAGAAGAACCCAGTGAACTGCCTGCCATAACGAATGTTCTTTTTTTAGGTATTATCTGTTGTATTACTTCATGAAGATCAAGAACCATTCTCATGACGTTGAAAGAAAAATCTGTGCATGATTTGCCATCAGGTATTTTAGAAGAAATTTTTTCCCTGGTTTCAATATATATTACATGGTATTCATCGGTCAATGAACGTAAAACATCTTTCCAGCCGGATATATGGGAAAGCCATCCTGCAACAAAAAAAATTATTGGTTTTGATACATTGTCATGTTTTGGAATAAAATCTATGCAATAGAGTTGTATTCCATCAGATACATGAATATAGAAGTCATTGATTCTTGTTGATTGCCCGGCATATTCAGAAAGTTCCATAGTCATCCTCATTAAAAAGTTTTACCATTTCCACACTGTTAATCAATCATAAACAATTAAGAATTGCAACTATTTTGTCATTGGGAAAAATAAATTTTTTAGCAACTTGATTTATGGTCAGTAACTATCGCCAAAAATAATAAACTAAAAAGGAACCACAGTATATCCTTTGAACGAAGTGCAGGGCACCAAACTTTTTGATACATATATTTTCATTGTTGAGTCAATAATAATACATTGGAGTTGTAACGATGCATTGTGCAACAAAAACGACATTGCTTGCTCTGACCCCATTATAAATAAAGCAGTTGCATATCCATCGCATACAGTAGCATTGCTGGCAATCACCGAAACAGAGATGACATCACTTGTGGCAGGATACCCTGTTTTAGGATTGAGTATATGGTGGTAGCGTTTACCCTTGTAAATAACAAAGCGTTCGTAGTCGCCGCTTGTAGTAATGGACTGTCCATTGAACAGCAGTACGGTTCCGCAAATTCCTTCTTTACGCGGGTGCTTTATTGCAATGGTGTAGCCATGACCGTAATTGTTACCAATAACCTTAAGATCACCACCAGCTTCAACAATAGCTTCTTTGATACCCATATTTTTCAATGTTACTATTGCATGGTCTATTGCATATCCTTTTGCTATGCCGCCAAGACCAATCTGTATACAGGGTTTTTCTTTGATGACCTCAAGATTTTCCGGATGGAGATGAATACGTTGATATCCTATACACGGCTTATAGGTATTGATGGTTTGTGGTGATGGAGGAATGAAGTTTGGCGATTGTATGTTCCATAATTTGCCTATTGATGCAAAGGTTATGTCAAAAAGCCCATTTGTTTTGTGCGATAGTTCCAGGGATTGTTCAATGACGGTAAAGGTGTCTTTGCTTACATGAGTTTTGCTATTTGCATTTATTTTTGACACATCACTGTCCTGCTTGTAAAGGCTCATCAACGCTTCAATCTGCTTGATTTTGTCAAATGCTGCTTGTATTGCATTGTGTGCTTTTTCATGCGATGGAGCGTCAACAGTGATGGTTACTATTGTACCCATAGCCATTTGTGACAGACTATAGCGTTGTGGATGTGAGCATGACAGTAATAACTGCGCACCAAACATTGCTACTATAACCATCGGTGAATAAATCTTTTTCATTCGCTAATCCATGATATTATTTACAATAAATTTTCTCTGAGATTCGTTGAAAATAATAATATACGATAGTATCATTTTAAAGAAAAAACGCAACTGAAAAATAATCTTCACTCATTATCATTCTGATGGCACACAGTGTCAAAGAAAATCTCCTCACACTAATGAGATTCTTTGCTAACGCTCAGAATAACACTCAACACATTGTCATTTCGGACCTGACTCAGAATCCAGGAATGTAACGTTAAATACTGAAACACGATTTCAGGATAACTATCGCCAGATAGTTTTGTCTTTTTGGCGAGGTCATAAGCCACCCATCGTGATCTTCTTTATACACTATAGCATTATATCGATATAGAAAAAAATAAAACACTGGTGGTATTAATGGTGCTCATCATAACGATTAATTAAATTAAAACCTCAAAGCTAAATGACTTGACAACAATGATAGTATGATTATAAGAAATAAAGGTATTACAATAGTTATTGCTATTAATACTGCACCGAACAATGGTATAACGTTATCATGCAGTGTTAATAAAATTGAATACATATACTTTTAAATGCAATAAAAATATTTTTTTCATTACAAGGAATGCATTATGAAAATGAAATTTCATGGTATAACAGTTTGTGTCATTATTTTGTGTGCGATAGTTACTGTTGATGCAAAAAACACAATCAAAAAAACACAGCAAGGAACATCGATTGCTGATTTAAATACATTCAATGAGCAATTGGTGACCATAACCAATAAAGCAATTCCTACTGTTGTGAGTATATCTGCCGAGAAAAAAATGGGTTCACCGCGTGATGCCAGAAAGATGCCAATGCCGTTTCCTATGCCAAAAGAGGCTAAAGCTGTTGGTTCAGGTGTTATTGTTGATAAACGAGGATATATAGTAACCAATAATCATGTTGTAAAAAACACAAAATCAATAACCGTTACTTTATTTGATAAGCGTACATTCCCATGTGAGCTCATAGGCTCTGACCCTGCTACTGACATTGCAGTAATAAAAATACAGGGAGATGTTCCCAAAGACATTCCTGTTGCTGAAATGGCCGATTCAGACACATTAAAGGTTGGAGAGATTGCCATAGCTATAGGAAACCCTTTTGGATTTGGGCATACGGTAACGATGGGAATTATCAGCGCAACAGGCAGAGAAGGTTTTGGGCTTGCTGATTATGAATATTTTATTCAAACTGATGCGGCAATAAATCCGGGAAATTCTGGCGGGGCCCTTATTAATGTTACAGGAAAACTCGTAGGTATAAATACAGCAATATTTAGCCGAAATGGCGGTTATATGGGTATAGGGTTTGCCATACCTTCAAACATGGTAAAGCAGGTTGTAGACGAACTGATACAAAAAGGTAAGGTAACGCGAGGCTGGTTGGGTGTGTATATTCAAAACATTACTCCTGAAATTGCTAAAAATTTTAAATATGACGGTAAGCAAGGGGTTGTCGTTGCCGATGTTATGAACAATTCACCTGCGAAAAACGCTAATCTTGAAATTGGCGATATTATTGTTTCTGTCAATGGCACAACAGTTTCGGATATAAATCAATTACGCCGTAATGTTGCCGCTTTAAAGCCTGGCTCTACTGCAAAAGTTAAAATCTTTAGAGCAGGCAAAGAGATGGATGTTGATGTCATCATTGCAGAACTCCCTCAACAGCAAGCTATGGAAGAAAAAGCAGTAGAACTTGACATAATTGGGCTGCGTGTTGGCGATATAACCGAGGAAAATGCATATAAATTCAGGATAACCGATACAACAGGTGTTATAGTCATGGAGGTTAGTGAAGACGGGCCTGCATATCAGGCGGGGATGATGGTTGGTGACATTATCAAAGAGATTGAAAACACGCCGGTAGAAAATGTATCACGCTATAATGAGCTATTAGCACACTATCAAAAGAAAGAGACGCTGCTTTTACTGGTAAAGCGTGGAGGGATCCATAAATTTGTAGTTATAAAAAAGAGTGAAAAATAATAGCATATAAGGGATTAATATTTTTATTTTAAATATTTTAATCCTGTGGCTTCTTTAACCCGTTGAATGGTTTCTATAGCCAGTGGCCGGGTTTTTTCTGCCCCTTTTTTTAGTATGGATGCTATGTCATGTTTGTTATTTTCAAGCGCTTTTCGTTTAGCTCTAAATGGTGCAAAATATTCCCATATCATTGCAAAAAGCTCTTTTTTTACTTCACCATATCCTATGCCACCCTTTAAGTATCGGTCTTTAAGTATTTGTGTTTTTTCAGGTTCAGCAAATAGCCTGTACAAAGCAAATAGATTACAGCTATCAGGATTTTTAGGTGCTTCTACTGGCTGCGAGTCGGTAACTATTCGCATTACCTTCTTTTTAAGGCTGGCTTCATCTTCAAATATATTGATGGTATTGTTGTAGCTTTTTGACATCTTCTGTCCATCAATACCCGGTATTACAGCAATATCCTCAGGAATCATTGCTTCGGGTATAACAAAGATTTCACCATACATCTGATTAAAGTGCTGTGCAATATCTCGTGTTATCTCAAGGTGTTGTTTTTGATCCTTGCCAACCGGGACTAACTCTGCATTAAATAAAAGAATATCAGCAGCCATCAGTACAGGATAGGTAAAAAGTCCGGCATTGGGGATAATCCCTTTTGCAATCTTATCCTTATAGCTGTGACTTCGTTCAAGAAGCCCCATGCTGGTGTGGCACGATAGTATCCATGATAATTCGGTAACCTCAGGGATATCGGCCTGTACCCAGAAATGTGCTTTATCAGGGTCCAGCCCCAGTGCAATAAAATCCATAGCAGCATCTACTGTATTTTGTGCCAGCAGACGGGGATCGTGAATGCTGGTTAAAGCATGGTAATTAACAATAAAGCAGAAAAGTTCATTGTTATATTGCAATTCGATCATGGGTTTCATCATGGCAAAATAATTACCTATATGCAATGTACCCGATGGTTGTATTCCTGAAAGTATCCTTGACATTTTTGCTACCTTTTTTAAGTATGGTTAATTTTGTGTATTGCATGCAATGTTGATATAAACAGATGTAACTGTCTGCATTATATCGTCAATATTAATTTTAATAACCTGCTTATAAAAAATATTATATTTTTGGTTTATTTCATCAAAAACGATTATTTTACGTATGGTGAGTAATGAGGTGTAATGTATGGCTATTGCAAGTTTTTTACAATATACTACTATGAAAATGAAAAAGGTAACAGTGTTACTCTATTGCATATTACTGTCTGCGATAGTTACTATAACTGTTCTTTTCCTGTTATTTAATCATTTTATTTTAAATCAGTATCATCTGTCATTATTGCTTAAAAGTGTATTCTTCATTGCGGTTATTATTGTTATTTTCAACATATCATTTATTATTATAGCAAAAGTTTTGCATAAACAATATTACGGTGTTGCTCGAAGTATGCTGAAGGTTCTGAAACAGTATGAAAAGGGCAATTATACCTATTTATTTTCCATAGATAATAATGGTTTCGATAGTATTTTAAAATATATGCAGAAATTGTTAGCCGGATCAAATAATCCAGAAGTATCACTTGATAAACAATTAGATGAAAAGGTATTCGCAATCATTAGTGTGCTCATAAGCGCCATGGAAGATAAAGATCCCTATACCAGCGGTCATACTGCACGGGTGGCACAGTACTCGCTTGCAATTGGTAAACATCTTGGCTTACCAAAAGAAAAGATGCGATTGCTCAATCATGCTGCCGCTGCGCATGATATTGGAAAAATTGGCATACCAATTGAAATTATCGAGAAGAATGGGAAATTAACTGATAGGGAAAAGTTGCTTTTACAAAGTCATCCCATACGCGGCATGAAAATATTATCAACGCTTGATTATTTAAAGGATATTGCAACAATTGTGATGTACCATCATGAACGAATTGATGGGCAGGGATATTATGAATTGTCAGGCAATAAAATCCCTGTTGAAGCTAAGATCATTGCTGTTGCCGATGCCCTTGATGCCATGTTGAGCGACAGACCATATAGAAAGGGACTATCGCTCCATGAAGCTAAACAAGAGTTGGAAAAAAATAAAGGCACGCAATTTGACCCGCTTATAGTTGATGCACTAATACAACTATTAGAAGAAAAAGGCACACTAAAAGAACTTATTGCTTTTTAATATATTTTTTTATAAACTCGTCATGGGTTAATATGGATATAAATTGATCAAGTTTTGCTATTTTAAAAATGCTTTCAACATTTTCATTGATGTCATAACAAATAAATTCAATATTGTTTTTCAATGCAAGGTTCATACAGCGTACCAATGAACCAATACCGGATGAGTCAATATATTTTAGATCCCGTAAATTAAGTGCAATGATTTTTGGATTATCTTCTAAATTTTGTCGGTATATAGTTTCAAAATTATGAATCTTTGAGATATCATAGCGTCCGTTTAAGGTAAGTATTAATAGTGGACCTTCTTTATGAACATCAATTTGCATGCAATTACTCATCAATTAAAATATTAATAGTGTATCCTGATATACAATAATGTGTTGTGAAAGGTAATAACAAATTATTGTATAATTATTCATAAGAATAATTTATTTATTGAAAGATGTCAACAAATAATTAAAATAATTATGTACCACTTACCTTTGCATATATTTATAGGTAGCTATCAATAGTGTTTTTTTCATTTTTTTATATGCTTGAAAGCAAAAGATAAAAAGCAGCTTATCAAATATTTTGTAATCACACGGGTATTTACAATTTTGTTTTGATTTTCCTGTATGATATAAACGTGGTAGTTGATACTATGAAATTTATAGCAACTGAAAGTTCAGTTGAAGATATAATAGCACAATTGACATTAACAAGGTTATTATTGTAACCATTAATCCAGGTTTTAAAAATTCTATAAAGCTTATTTTGATACCTGCTCTTGCTGCTGATTCCAGAACAATAAGATTAGCCATGGCACCAATTATTGTGGCATTACCTGCCAGGGTTGATGATGAAGCCAATGCCAGCCATAGCAGTTTGCTGTTGTTTTGTTTCAGTATTGGAACGAGAAGAATGACAAAGGGCACATTGCTGATTATCTGGGAAGAGATAAGACTTATTCCATGTAATACAATAGTACTATAAAAAGTATTATTAAGCTGTGAGTAATGCATCACTATATTCAATATCCCTGCTTTTTCAGCACCTTTTACGACAATAAATAGTGAAGCAAAAAATAACAGTAACACCCAATCAATTTCTTTTATAATTTTTGAAGGCTTTATTTTCCCTAATAAAAGAATAAAAGAACTTCCAATCAGAGCAATAAGAGGTATTGACAAATGAAGCATATGATGAAAAAGGAAAAGTATAGTCATAATCAAAAAAATTGGTACAGAAAAGATCATAGAACTAAGGTTGTAATCATATTCATTTTCTTCATTTTCATCGTAATGTAATAGTGATGGTGCTTCAAAGGTTTGCGAATATATCCGTTTAATAACAATAATAATAATTATCATGCCGAGTATAGCAATAGGGAACAGATGCAGTATAAAATATATATAGGGAATCTTTGAATAAATACCAATCAGCATATTTTGCGGGTTACCGGTAATGGTCATTGAACTTCCAATGTTAGATGCTAAAATTTCAGCTATTAAATAAGGTTTAGGATCTAATTGTGCATGGCGGCATATTGAGATAATAACAGGGGTAAACATTAAAACAACAGCGTCATTAACCAGAAATGCACTGGCAATACCGGTAGTAAATGTTATTATCCACAATAATTGTGATGGCGTTTTGGAAAAAGCAATTGTTTTATGAGCAACAAAAGCAAAAAATCCATCCAGTTCAAGAGTTGCAATAACAATCATCATTCCTAAAAGCAGTGCTATTGTATTGAAATCTATAGCGGCAATTGCCTCTTCAAAAGATAAAACACCTGCAGCAATCATTGCAATTGCTCCAAAATAAGCTGCTGATGGCCTGTCAATGTTAATGCCTGGCAGGCGGGTTACCATTATCCCTGAATATGTAATAATGAAGATAATAAGAGCAACAGTATACATGGCAATTGATATGCTGGGGAAATTGTAACTTATATGACTTATAATTGAAGTATCTTTATAATGGACATCTGCCCGGCCAGGGCTCGAACCTGGACTTCTCTGATCCAGAGTCAGATGTGTTGCCAATTACACCACCGGGCAAAACAACACCATAACACCTTTATAGCACAATGTTTATTCTGATAAAAATTTTGTCAATACTTTTGAAACAATCACCCTTCTTTTTGTACTATTTTTGCCCATGTATCCTTTAATGTAACTGTTCTGCTAAATATTACATTGTTATCATGTGAATCAGGGTCAACGGTAAAATAACCCAGGCGTTCAAACTGAAAATTGGTAAATGCTTTAGCATTAGCAACCGATGGTTCTATAAATCCATGAACAGTCTTCAATGAATCAGGATTAATATAATCAGTAAAGTCGCTGCCATCATCAACCTGTGAAGGATCCTCTCTGGTAAACAATCTATCGTACAGGCGCACTTCAACCGGCAGTGAATGGTGAGCGCTTACCCAGTGTATGGTTCCTTTTACCTTCCTGCCATCGGGAGCATAGCCATCCTTTGTTTGTGGGTCATAGGTGCAATGCAGTTCAATGATATTGCCGCTGGCATCCTTTATGACGTCAGTACATTGTATAAAATAGGTGTATCGCAAGCGAACTTCGCTTCCCGGTGATAATCTAAAATATTTCTTTGGAGGATTTTCCATAAAATCATCGCGCTCAATATAGATAATCCGTGAAAATGGAATTTTTCGTGTACCTGCAACCTGGTTTTCGGGATTATTGATGCCTTCAACATATTCAACCTGGTTTTCAGGATAGTTTGTAATAATGACCTTCAACGGATTAAGCACACACATTACACGGTTTGCTTTTGTATTAAGGTCTTCACGGATACAGTGTTCTAAAAGGGCTATATCAACCATGCTATCTTTCTTTGCAACACCAACTGTCCTTGCAAAAATTTTTATAGAATCAGGCGTATAACCCCGCCGGCGCAACCCAGCAATGGTTGGCATGCGGGGATCATCCCATCCTGAAACGTACCCTTGCTGTACTAATTTTAGCAACATACGCTTGCTCATGACAGTATAGCTTAAATTAAGACGTGCAAACTCAATCTGTCGGGGACGCTGACCGGATGCTATCTGATCTAAAAACCAATCATATAATGGACGATGAACTTCAAATTCTAATGTACATATTGAATGAGTGATGCCTTCAATGTAATCCGATTGCCCATGAGCCCAGTCATACGTGGGGTATATGCACCATGTATCACCGGTGCGATGATGGGTTGCGTGTTTTATACGGTACATCACCGGGTCGCGCATGTGCATGTTGGGTGAAGACATATCTATCTTTGCGCGCAGCGTCTTTGATCCATCTGGAAATTCACCATTTTTCATGCGCTCAAATAAATCAAGATTTTCCTCAACACTGCGATTGCGGTAAGGGCTTTCTTTTCCCGGCTGCGAAGGTGTTCCCCGTGTGGCTGCAATCTCTTCGGCACTCATATCACAAACATACGCTTTATTATTTTTTATTAAAACTATTGCCCACAGGTACAGCTGTTGAAAATAATCTGAAGCATGGCGCACCTCGCCATACCAGTTAAATCCCAACCACTGAATATCATGCTTAATAGATTCAACAAATTCAACATCTTCCTTCTCGGGGTTGGTATCATCAAGACGCAGGTTGCATCTGCCATTGTACTTTATAGCAATACCAAAGTTAAGGCATATTGATTTTGCATGTCCAATGTGCAAATAGCCATTAGGCTCTGGTGGGAAGCGTGTAATAACACCTGTGCAGACATTATTTTTAAGGTCTTCGTTGATAATCTCTTCAATAAAATTTGTTGCCGGTGGAATTTCCATATCAGTATCGCAATGTATAAAGATTTTACATACTGTAATGAGCAGTATATCCATTTTGTCAAGACATTATAGTGCCAGTATTGATATAAGCCATTATAGTACTATAGCATGTGCGATAGTTACTGGTAAGGTACCTGTTGCCTGTGACAATGTATTGTTGTATTGAATATTTCCTGCGTGCAACGAAGCTGCCGATAACAGATTTTACTGTCACTATGTTTCGTAGCTTCGAATGAGAATGTCATTGGATACCACTGTCATTCTGAGGGAGCGCCAGCGACTGAAGAATCTATGTTTTAACAAAACAGAGAGATTCTTCGCTGCATTTAGAATGTCATTGGATACTACTGTCATTCTGAAGGTCGCAGTCCTGAAGAATCTATTATTTCACTTTTGCAAAAAGGGCAAGATCCTTCGCTCAGAATGACAGTTTTTCACCATACGCCGTGCCTCCGTGCACAACTATTTATTATCGTGATAATAATATACCCCTCTCTGTATTCCCCCCTTTATAAAAGGTGGAAATTGTGTGGAGGAGTTTATTAGCAAAAAGTACGTTTGTGTTCTTCATAACAGTTTTTGCAGTTTAATCCTGTAGGAGTGACATAAAAAATGGGGTCAGAGCCCTGATAACCCCCCTTATTCCCCCATTTGAACGAAAGGGGGGGGAATTGTATGGAATTTTGTTGAATAATCCATGACATTGTATACACTATTTTTGCTTTATAGATTATAGTATCAATAGTTTGATGTTTTTTAAAGGGCAATTGCGCAATGATAACAGAGAACAAACAATATTACATCGGTTGCTCGGGGTGGAACTATAAGCACTGGAAGGGATTGTTTTATCCTGAAACTGTTCCACAATACAGGTGGCTACAATATTATGCATCCATCTTTACCACTGTTGAGATCAATGCCACCTTCTATCGGCAATTTAAGGATGCAACCTATACCAGCTGGTATAACAGGGTGCCCAATGAATTTTGCTATAGCCTTAAATTGTCGCGATATATTACTCATATAAAAAGGCTTTTGCATGTTGACGATGCAATACAGCGCTGTGTTACTTCAGCATCATTGTTGAGGGATAAATTGGGTGTTATTGTTATACAATTACCACCATCGCTGAAGTTTGATGAACAACTTGTTGGTGATTTTCTATTGCTTCTTCCCCATAACTATCGCTATGCTATTGAAGCACGCCACAGTTCATGGTTGTGCGATAGTTGTTTTTCATTATTACAGCAGCATAATATTGCATGGTGCATTGCAGATACTGCCTCGCGATACCCTTATCATGAGGTGGTTACAGCCAATTTTGTCTATATACGTTTGCATGGTTCAAAAAAATTATATGCATCAGAATACACCATGCGGGAGCTTGAAGAGTGGGCAAACAAGATTATTGCATGGAATAAAAATACCTATTGTTATTTTGATAATGATGTCAATGCGTATGCGGTGTTTAATGCTCTATCTCTTAAACGGTTATTGCATATAACATCTCCGCTGCCATGCTCTGAGTTTACAGTGTAACTATTTGTGATAAACAATAATGATTGCAATTTTTTTCTTCTGTGCTATTATATACCATTACACCTATAAAAGGATATGATGAATGGAGCTTATTGATCTGCATTGTCACACTACTGCAAGCGATGGCATATATAAACCCTGTGCAATTATTGATTATGCTATTGAGCATGGTGTCAAAATCCTTGCAATAACTGATCATGATACCATTGATGGACTTGATGAGGCGCTTTGTTATGCACGTCAAAAATCGTTTACATTAGTACCAGGGATCGAATTCAGCATTGAGTATCCTCATGGATCATTTCATCTTGTTGGGATGGGGATTGATCATAGCAATGAAGAGTTAAAAAGGGAACTGTCGCACCTGCAAAAGTTACGAAAAGACAGGATATACAAAATAATAAACGACTTACAGGTACATGGGATAGATATTTCTGATAAAGAGGTGGAACAGGAAGCCGTTGGCAACTCACCGGGACGACCGCATGTGGCACGTGTACTGGTAAAGAAAGGATACGCTTCAGATGTAAAAGATGTTTTTGTTAATTTCATGGTGAAAGGAAAGCCTGGTTATGTTAAAAAAGATAAGATAACATTTTATAAAGCAATACAACTTATAAAAGATAGTGGTGGCATCCCTATTGTTGCGCATCCCATTTCGTTAGGTTTTGGTTCATGGGCTGAAGGCGAAAGCCTGATAAAAGATTTATTTGATGGGGGTATTCAGGGGATAGAGGTATATTCAGCAATGCATAGCCTTGAGGATGTGGAGCAATTTTTAGCAATTGCAAAAAAATATTCTTTGCTTATTTCAGGTGGCAGTGATTTCCATGGCGATAAACAGGAAGTAATGGGATACTATGCAGATGGTAAGCCCATACCATTTGAAATTGGTCAGCAATTTTTAAAGGTATTACGTTAAGGTACTATATGAAGACAGATAGAGGTTATCAAAAGTCGTTTTTAATTGATATTGACGGTGTTATTGTACGAGGTAATTCCTTAATTTCAGGAGCAAAAGATTTTATTGGCAATCTTCAAAAAGGTAATTTTCCGTTTTTATTCCTCACCAATAATTCATATTATACACCTAAAGAGTTATCTGAAAGATTTTTTACATTGGGTCTTGATGTTGATGAATCACGATTCTATACCTCAGCTATGGCTACAGCAAGCTTTCTGGTATATCAAAAGCCTGGCTGCTCAGCATATGTTATTGGTGGCAGAGGATTAATACAGGAATTGGAAAAAAATGGTATTGTCATTTCGTATAAAAACCCTGATTATGTTATTATTGGCGAAACAGAAGAATATGATTATTCCCGTATTATTGAAGCAACCTATCTTATTCAGGAGGGAGCAAAGTTTATTGCAACCAATCCGGATTTGACCGGGCCAACTGACAGGGGTCCTGTACCGGCATGTGGAGCTCTTGTTGCACCAGTAGAAAAAGTAACTGCTGTAACGCCATACTTTTTAGGGAAGCCTAATCCTGCAATGATGTACTGGGCACGTAAAAAGTTAAATGTTCACTCAGCAAACTGTTTCATGATTGGAGATAGAATGGATACTGATATTTTAGGCGGATCTGAGGCTGGTATGACATGTGTGCTTGTGCTGTCGGGTGTTACAACACTGGCAATGGTAGATAGGTTCCCATACCAGCCGGACTATATTGTAGAGCATGTTGGTGAAATAGACCCCGATACAATACTTTCACGCAGGGAAAGAATTAAAGAATGATAGTATCATAAAATGATGAATATATATAAACATATAGATATATAAATATATATAAACAAATATACTGATAATTACATATAATAAAAGATAACATAAATTCCTGATGTTATAAATTATACTATGACATACATATTACAATTATATATCAATATTTTATGCACAAAACTATTGACAAAAATTATATAAAATAATAAGTACAAAATAATATATAGTAAATAACAATAATGAATAACATATAATTATTTAATGAATAGAAAATTTTGTAATATATAAAATTGTATGTTATAATTATTGATATATAATGGATTTTTGAAATACTTTATATTTGCAGGAGGATGTAAATGGGAAAATTCAGCTTTAATGAAGAAGCAGTTAAAAATCTCAAAATTACAGATACCTCTGTTCTTGAGAGGTTGATAGATTTTGAGCATGCTCGAAAGTGGCATCTAAGCAAGGATCGATCACGTAAAGATAAGCGGATGTCACTGAAAGAGGCTGTTGCAGAGTATGTACATGATAATGATATCATGACTGATGGTGGTTTTTGTTATGTACGAACCTCAATCCAATCATATTTTGAGGTTATACGACAGCAAAAGAAGAATTTGCAGTTTTGTAGTTCACCCAATACCAATCATTCGTACATGATTAATGCAGGATGCGCGCGATATTCGCACAATTCGTACCTTGGCGCTGAGATGAGGGGGATTGACAGAAATTACACACGGCAGTTAAAGGCAGGTAAGGTAACAATTTTATCTGAATGGAGTCATGGCACAATGGCTCAAGGGTTTAAAGCAGCGCAGTTAGGATTGCCGGGCGTTTTCAGCAAGCAGCTTTTAGGCTCTGATATGATAAAATATAATCCCTATGTAAAGGTAATGCAAAATCCAATGCGCAGTGATCCTGACCCTGTTGCGTATATTCCCGCAATATACCCTGATGTATCTATTATACATGTACATGCGGCAGATAAAAAAGGGAATGCACGGTTTTTTGGTCCGGCAATAAACGACATTGCAATGGCAGCTGCTACTCGCAAGCTTATAATTACCGCTGAAGAGATAGTTCCAGAAAGTGATATCAGGAATAATAATAAAGGCGTATCTATTCCTGCTATGTATGTTGATGCAGTGGTTGAACTTCCGTATGGTGCTGTCCCCGGGCAGATGCCTGGATGTTATTACTGGTCACGACAGTGGTGGGAAATGGCTTTCAGGTTTGGAATGAAGTCAGATGAAAATTTCCAGAAATTTCTTGATTACTGGGTATTCGGCGTTAAAGATCAATACGAATTCATTGAAAAGTTAGGTGGATCAAAGTGGATTGCTGAATCACGAAGATTAACCAAAGCCGAAGAATATGATAATGAAGATGAAGGTGTTGATTTCAATTATGAAGAATTTCAGGGTGATTGGCCAGAAGATATCACCAAGATGAAATTTTATTAAAATGTATAATAACTATAAACTATTACTATTTGAACATAAGGAGGAATTATGGGTAATAGATCAGATAAACCAATGAATCCGCTGGAATTGTTAGCATATGTATTAGCAAAAGAGATTAAGGATCATGAAGTTGTGTATATTGGAACTGGATTACCAATGGTAGCGGGTATTCTGGCTCGCAAAACTCATGCTCCCAATATAGTACTTGTTTATGAATCAGGTGCTCAGGACCCCATGGAAGGTGGCATGCCATGGTCGGTGGGTGGTCCTGCAACATGGCGCAAATCACCGTTAATATTGGAGATGTCGTATTCATTTGGTCAGATTTATAATGGTTATGTTGACAAGGCATTTTTAGGCTTTGCACAGATAGATATGTATGGGAATGTTAACACTCACATGATTGGGAAAGATTTTTTAAAACCTGATCATAGATTAACAGGTTCAGGCGGCAATAATGATCTTTCTTCGCTTGCTGAAAACATGATCCTTGTTGGATTGCAGTCACCTCAAAAGTTTGTTCCAAGGGTTGATTTTATTACTTCGCCAGGATTTATTGACGGTGGTGATAGCAGGCAGAAAGCAGGTTTACTGGGCAAAGGTCCTGTAACAGTAATTACGCAGGCTGCAGTGTTTGATTTTGAACCAGAAACCAAGCGAATGCGTGTAAAATCATTGCATCCTGGTGTATCTTTTGATTTATGTCAGCTTGCATGTGGATTTGAGCTTGTTAAACCAGCAGGTGACATACCGGTAACTGAAGTTCCATCAAAAGAAATTCTGGAAATAATACGAAATGATGTAGACCCCCGGGGAGTATTTACCTCTATTCCCGGTATGTAATTACCATAACAGTTGCAGGATTAGTTTACAATCCTGCAACTGTACTCTATTTTTATTATATTGCCTATTTTCCAAAAGCCAATTTGATTACCTCGTAAGCGCCATTGTAAATACCAATACTTTTTGCTTTGATAATATTATTGCAATACAGTGTCAGTAAATCATCATCATAGATTAATAAATCCATTGCTTGCAATGTATGCTGTACGGTTTCACATTCCACAGTACTATCGCCAATCTCAGCGCCTCGTATTGCTCCCCACATTTCATGCCCACCTACATGGGCAACAAACAGCTTGGGAACTGGATAAAATGCCAGCTCACTTGGCTTGGTTATAAGACAATCGCATACTCTCATGAGTATATTGGTGGCATAAACGGCTGAAAAAATATCTTCATTATATACAATGTGCAATCCGGGTACATCCTTTGTGGTTAAAGTGTTGACCAGTTTTTCAGTTTCCGCCCATTGTGTATAGGCAGTCTTTGGAACTCTGGGACTAAATCCGGTATTAAGTATCATATCAAAAATAGCTTTGTGATCACCGGTGTTGATGATGAGTGTTAATTTTTCATTTTCAAGAAGTGGGATGCAGTGCATGATAATATCCATGCATAACTTTTGCTGAGCGCCAGCCCCTCCAATGCTTAATAAAAATCGTCGCGGCTTTTTATTTTTAAGCCTGGTTAAACGAGCATTGCAATCCTTTTCAACATTGGCAACCAGTTCATGATCAACGTAGTGACCGGTGTAATAAATATCATCTTTTGGCATTGGATTGAGTATTTGGTTTTTTTTACCCATATTTTTGAGGGTGCGATAACCAAAGTATGCTGATGGAGTTTGTACTGTATGGATGGCACCTTCGGAAAGATGAAGTGCAAGAGGCCAGTTATCGGGGATCATATTAATGACTTTTTTTGTACCGGCATGGACAGCAGCCTGCGATGCCCATGCATGCGTTGCAACAAATGGTACAGATTGCGGCAAATTTTGGTATATATTGGCAAATAGCTGAGTCATTGCCTGGTCAGTAGCATTATATGTTAGCTTTTTAAATCCAATGGCAGTAAGATGCTCCCAGTATAACTTGTTAAAAAGATAAAATTGCTGTGACAAGCGTGAACCAAATGAATACAGGTTATCCATATGTTTGATGATTTTTGCACCGGCTGTATCAAATGATAAAAGATCAAACCAGTATGGGACAATCCCCATTGAATGAGCTGCTGAAGCAATTGCCATAGCAATACGATAATGACCATATCCCATGCGTATGGTACCAATAATAATAGATTTTGATTTTGCTATTTCAGAACCTTCTTCCTGTGAAACAGTGTATAGATTACAATATTTTTTTAAGATAGGATTGGGTAGTGCCGACAATTCATAGCGATCATTGGGGTTAAAGCCAAATTTTTTTGCAAAGCGTGCTTTTTGTTTCATTGCTTTATTATAGGTGTGTTTGGGGATGGGATTTCCAAAGATGGAAAGTGACCTATCGTTGTTATCCATATATGTTCCCTCCTGAAAAGGTGATGTTGGGTATACTTTACTGCTGTTATGAAATGATAAGTTTTTAGTTACACGGCTAAAATATTTCAAGCAGAAAAATGTTTTGCTATAAATTTATTGACAGGGTTATGCACTGTATCGCTCAAAACCTTTGTATTCATATCAGGATATTCTAAAAGGGTGAGTGGGTTACTGTGACTATATTATTAAGCAGATACAGGGTTGCCATCGCATTTTAAAAAAAATTGTGTTGTTTTATAAAATAGAAGTTATTGCATTAAAAAAGGTTCATTAAGAGTAACTATCGCCACCAGTATTGTTGTTAAAATGCCATACAGGTTGGTAATTTTATAAAAATGGTAAGTTTTATTAAAAAATATAAAAAAAATTTTTAAAATGTTGACATGTTTGCTATCTTTATAACCATGACCAACCATAGTGTAGTGGTACTTCCTCTGGTTAAATAAAAAGCTATCAATTTATTTACTACTGGTTTTCATGGTCAGCTTAAAATTATTTTGCTGACAGATATTTTATAGTTTATAAGGAGTAAAATATGCCGTTGCGTAATATTAGAAATATTGGAATTGCTGCTCATATAGATGCAGGTAAAACAACCGTCACCGAGCGTATTTTATATTTTACGGGTGTTACCAGAAAATTGGGCGAGGTTCATGATGGGCAGGCTGTAATGGATTTTATGAAGCAGGAGCAGGAGCGTGGTATTACCATTTCTTCAGCTTCCATATCATGTCAATGGAACGATCATAACATAAATATTATTGATACCCCCGGACACGTTGATTTTACGGTTGAGGTTGAACGTTCATTGCGTGTTATTGATGGGCTTATTGCTGTATTTTGCGCTGTTGGCGGTGTAGAACCTCAGAGTGAAACTGTATGGAATCAAGCTGATAGATATAAAGTTCCGCGAATTGCTTTTATCAATAAAATGGATAGAGTTGGTGCTGACTTTTATGAAGTTGTTTCTCAGATGGATAGATATCTTGATGCAAACCCTGTTCCATTCCAGATTCCCATTGGTGTCGAAGACAGCTTTGAAGGCTGCATTGATCTTGTTGAGCAACGGGCGATAGTTTTCAGGGAAAACGAGCGGTTGATTGTGGATATACCGGATGATTATAAAGGAAAAGCAAAGGAAGCGCGTAAACATATTATTGAAAAGCTGGCTGATTTTGATGATGAGATTATGGAGCTTTATCTTGCAGAAAAAGAGATGCCATCTGAACTGATAAAAAAGACAGCCCGAGAAGCTACATTAAAGATGCTTATCACGCCTGTATTTTGTGGTGCTGCATATAAAAATAAAGGTATTCAACTTTTGCTTGATGCAGTTGTTGATTATCTTCCATCTCCTGTTGATAGTGGAGCGATAGTTGGTATTGATGTTGATTATCCTGAAAAAACTCATACGCGTCACCCTTCGACACATGAACCATTTGCTGCATTGGCATTTAAACTAATCAACGATCTCTATGTTGGTCAGCAAACATTCATACGTATATATTCTGGAAAATTACAAAGTGGCATGCAGGTATATAACTCTACCAAGGGTAAATATGAGCGTATTGGGCGTATCATGCGAATACATGCAAAAGAACGAGAAGAAATTTCAGAAGCGGGAGCGGGTGAGATAGTAGCATTAATTGGGCTTAAATTTACCAAAACAGGCGATACCCTCTGTGATACAAATAATCCGCTATTGCTTGAATCGATATATGTTCCACCATCAGTTATTGATTTACAGGTTATGCCTGCTTCAAAAAAAGAAGAAGAGAAGCTGGGGATAGCTCTCCATAAATTAGCCACTGAAGATCCATCATTTAATGTGCGCGTTGACGAAGAAACAGGTGAAACGATAATATCAGGGATGGGTGAACTCCATTTAGAGATTATGGTTGATAGGCTCAAAGAAGAATTTGGACTTAATGTACAGGTTGGCGAGCCTTCCGTTGCATTCCGAGAAACAATAACTGCTGAAGCAGAACAGGAAACAAAATTTGTTAAGCAAACCGGTGGTAAGGGTCAGTATGCACATTGTGTTATGCGAATAGAACCAAATCCCGGGAAAGGATATGAATTTATAGATCATATAAAAGGTGGAGCAATACCCAATGAATTTATTCCTTCAATTCAGAAGGGAATACATGCAGCAATGGAAGAAGGTATATTGGCTGATTTTCCTGTTGTTGATGTCCGGGTTGTGTTGCTTGATGGTAGTTTCCACCCGGTTGATTCATCTGATATGGCATTTAGAACATGTGCATCGATATGTTTTAAAGAAGCATTTATGAAAGCTAAACCTATATTGCTTGAACCACAGATGAAAATAGAGGTTAACACCCCTGATGAATATATTGGCGATGTTATTGGTGATTTGAATAGGCGAAGGGGTAAAGTAGAGTCAATGCGTCGTTTTAGAAAGGGTGCCCAAAAGGTCAATGGTTTTGTTCCACTCATGGAGATGTTTGGGTATGCAACAACATTGCGAAGCCTTTCAAGTGGAAGGGCAAATTATGCAATGGAATTTGATAAATATGTTGCGCTGCCTAAAGAGATGCAGGAGAAGGTGCTTGCAAAAATCAAAGAAAAAAAGCGAAGACAATCAGCATAAGATACATAACACAGGGCATCCTCATGGGATGCCCTGTGAATAATAGGCTATGAATGTTCATATCCCTTGATAAGAAAATAGCTAATCTTATCATAAAACAAAATAATCCTGTTATTAATCTCCAGCATTGTGTACACTTCCAGTGGTGAATGCAATATATTTTTTTCAATTGCCTGAATCCAGATACATTTTCTGCTAAGAGCTATGGCACTCAATATATCCTTTAAGGATATATTTTCTTTTTTTAACTGTTTTCCCATGATATAAAATTCCCTGAAATTTTTCCATATCCTATTGCCGGTTAGCCATAGTTTTATTGTATGCAACGCCATCTGATGGATAAAAATCAAAAAATGAAAAATATTATTATTAACATTGGGCATCTCACGTTTCCACTGCTGGGTAAACAATTCAATTTCATCATCAATCATTGATGCAATGATGTTGGCAATAAATGTATATTGTTTTGATTTTTCTCTGGGGATATCATGATGGGTGGTTATATCAGGTTGGATAGTTTTTAATGAATCAATCATTGTCCATATATCTTTATATAAATCAATAAATTTATGCAAAGCTTTTTCGTTGGATTCCCATGCCAGTTGCGGGTAATTATCAAGGGAAAAAAATTTTGCATCAGCAGCATCATCACCCGGTTTATATGTTTCAGAAAGTTGTTGTACTTCAAATGTTATGATTGCTAAATCACCATAAAAGTAGTTTGAAACAGTATCAACATCAATAATACGAACTATCTCACCATTAACACCTGCTTCTTCTTGTAGTTCGCGCAGAGCTGCCTGTTCAATTGATTCTCCGGATTCAGCAAACCCAATTGGTAAACACCACATATCTTTATATGGTTCGTTTTTCCTTAGCACAAGAAGTACTTCACGGTTTTTATTAATGACAATACATGATGCAACGGGAAGCGGATTTTCATAGAATGTAGTGTTGCAATTATCGCAGTGATCGCGATATTTTTCATCAATAAAACGGGCCGTTATGGGTGCACCGCAAAAGCTGCAGTAGATGCGTTTTTTCTTCATAATTGAGTTCCTTATAAAACAACAAAATATACTTCACCATGGTATAATACCTATTTTATTGCTTTTTATTCACTATCAATTTTACACGTATTGTACCATCAATAAAATTATTCATTAATGTGCTTAACGGGATTGCGAGCAATAAATATTGCATCATCCTTGTTGACAATAAAATCCTTATATGATGATACATGCCATCGTAAACGATTATAAAAATCATTGATTAATGCATCATATTCATCCCTATCTAACAAAGCAATATCCTTGAAAAATAAATATTGTTTTTTGTGTATATAGCTTATACAGTGGTCAATGTCTGAAGATTTAAATATAAGATTATTGGGATATCGCAGATACATAATATAATCAAAGTATGGCTGAAGCTGCACAAAACCATTTTCAGCAGAGAATGATTTAAATAATTTTGCTATATGGAGAGAGCTATCGCTTAGCGGTATAACATGGTGAATACTTTCAATAAAAATAGATGTGATTTGTGAAAGGGTTAATTCACTATGGGTAAGTGCTATAAATGTTCCATCATTTGTAAGGATACGTGCGATGTGGTTTATTAAATCAGGGAAAAAGTACAGTGAATAACTTGCTATAATGCAATCGTATGTTTTATCAGGAATATTGCAGATTATATGTGCAGAATCTTCTATAAATTGTGCATTGTATCCGCTTTGTACACAGGTTGATAAAAACATGCGTTTGTTTTCACCGCCAATGACATCAACACCTGTTATGCAAGCGCCTGAAGCTATGCGGTTGTTGAGCGCTTCGGTAAAAAAGCCGTAACCACACCCTAAATCTAAAATATTGTTGTAGTGTGATAGGTTACATAGTTCAAGCGATAGTAACCGTATATCATTTTTGTTTTGTGAAAATTTACGGATAATCTGTCGTGTCGAGAGATGGTCATCTATATTTTCATAGGTTTTTGTAATTTCATCCAGTGTATAAATATTAATATGCATAACATTATGAAAGATTGTTAAGATGTCAATAATTATACAGTAAAACAATAAATATGTCAATGTATTTATAATGATTTATACTGTATCAGGATATCTGGTATTTTTATAATAAAAAAGCCCCTGCGTGCACAGGAGCTTTTTTAAAGATGATTTAATCTTTATACATCTGTTCAATGATATCTTTGTAATGCTCATTGATTACTTTTCTGCGTATCTTCTGTGTTGGGGTTATTTCGCCTTTTTCCTGAGTAAATTCATTGGGAAGTAAAGTAAACTTCTTAATTTTTTCAACCTGACCCAAATTTTTTGTTAATTCATCAATCCTTTCCCGATAAAATTGTATAACTGCGGGATGTTTGATAAGGTCTTCGTGTGATGTGAATGGAATATTATTACTTTTAGCCCAATTTTTAAGTGGCTCAAAGGCAGGAACAATTAATGCAGATACAAATTTTCTGCCATCACCAATTGCAGCAACCTGTTCAAAATAAAAATCTTCATTGAGTAAGGTTTCAATTTGCTGAGGAGCTATGTATTTACCACCTGATGTTTTGAATAGGTCTTTAAGTCGGTCGGTTACGGTAATGAATCCGTCGCTGTCAATAAATCCAACATCTCCAGTTTTTACCCATCCATCCGGTGTAAAAAGGGCTTTTGTGAGTTCTGGTTTATTCCAATATCCCTGTGTCATGCTGGGGCCCTTAGCCTGTATTTCACCTTCGTCTGAGATTCGTACCTGCATCAGGGGAACAACCGGGCCGCAGGTGCCAAATTTATTGCGATGTGGATTGGATACACATATCACAAAACATTCGGTTAAACCATATCCCTGTAAAATGAATACACCCGCTTTAAAGAAAAATTCGCTGATTTCACCAGAAAAGGCAGAACCACCGCAATTAAATACTTTATTCCTTCCACCAAAAATATCTCTGATTTTATGCAGTACCAGTTTGGTGGCTATGGCATGTTTTAGCCTTAATCCCAGTGGGATGGATTTATTATCTTTTTTTAAATACTGATAGTTGCCGCCAACCTCAAGAGCCCAGTTGAATATCTTTTGTTTAGCAGGTGGTGAATTCTTAATACCATCCATGATGGTAGCATGAATTTTTTCCCACATTCGTGGAACGCTGCACATGAAATGGGGACGAGATTCTTTCAGAAAATCCAGTAATGCTTTTGTATCGTGGCAGTAATCAACCTGCGCATTGTTGCACAATATAAAATAACTCCATGCACGCTCAAAAACATGTGATAAAGGTAAAAATGCAAGGTTTACATCAGTGGGTTCAACGGTAATATGGTATCCTGTACCAAACAGCATTGCAAACCAATTTTTATGGGTAAGCATAACCCCTTTTGGCTCGCCGGTAGTTCCTGATGTATAAATCAGGGTGGAAAGATCATCGCTCTGTACTTTTGATAATCGCTCCTGTAGCTGAGCATCCAATCCAGAATTTTTCCCTAATTGAATAAAATCATCAAAGAGCATTACTTTATCACTGTTGACTATGTTAGTATTTCTATCAAACACTATAATCTTTTCCAGCGTTTTGCAATTGTCAAATACACTCATTGCCTTGTCATAGTGTTCCTGTTTTTCAACAAAAAGAATCCGGATGCCGCAATCGTTGACAATATATTCCAATTCTTTGGCTGAGTTGGTAGCATACACCGGTACAGAACATGCCCTGATGGTAAAGCATGCATAATCTACAACAGCCCATTCAACTCTGTTGTTTGAAAAAATACCAACAAACTCAAACTCCTTAACGCCCAGAGATAGCAAACCTTTTGCAGCAGCTTTTATTAAATCACCAAACTGCTTCCATGTAAATGCTTCCCATGTGCCATACGCTTTATGACGCACTGCAATCTTTGAATCACCAAACTTTTCAGCACGATCAAGTGCCATGAGTCCAAGGTGCTTCTGGCGTTTTAAATATTCTTCAAATTCTTTTTCATAATTGACATTTTCATGCTGAGCCATATAATTACCTCCGATAGTTTCATCTCATCCATATCAATTATTTCGACTGGATGGTATTCAATAACTGTTATGATTATATCAAATATTATGCCTGAAATCTTTCAAGTGTATACAATTGAAAGTTCGCTATATTTCAATGTTATAACTATAAAATTTTGAGTAATATATGGCTGAGTCTATTTTACATTTTTTTATGTTTTATGGCGCTGCGTTTTCGGTGATTATTGCTATAGGTCAGCTTTTACAAAAGAAAAGTGAAACCATCAACAGGATTTATGCATTTTCATTTTTAGGGCTGGGGATTTGGTTGTTACAGATTTCCATATTTTCTTCAGGGTTATTTGATGGCACTGCCGTTGGTTACTATGTGTGTATCTTTTCCATACCCATTGTATTTACCGTTCCGCCGCTTATGGTAATACGCTATACATGGATAATGTCAAGTTTGTTTAACTTTCAAAAAAAATATTACCTCTTATTTTCACCAGTAGTGGTTTCGTTACTATATATAATGATCCAATTTTTTATCGATAGTGACTGTGGATATACCTGTTTTCCTGCATTGCCCATTCTTAGCCATACATTTAATGAACTATCGCTCTATGATACAATATTGTACCTGTTTTTTATCTTCCCCAATATCTATCTCATTTCATTTATGTCGCAGAACCTTTTTATGACGTCGTATATATGGAAAAAGAGCAATTGGAACAAAGTACCAGGCGTTTCACGCTGGGGATACATCTTTGCGATGTCAATAGTTATTTCAAATATTGTATATGTTATAGGAGTGTTTATATCGTTAAGGGTGGTTGAGTGGGCAGTAATTTTAGCCAATACAGCCATGACGTTTGTATATCTGGTAACACAGCGTCTTCCCGATTATAATAAGTTGCTAAAGAATGAAGCCTTAAAAGCACGTTATGAGCGTTCACGAATCAAAGGATTGGATGTTGATAGTGTTATACAACGGCTTTATGAGATAATGGTAGATGAAAAGGCATTTGCTGATGAAGAGCTTAGCCTGCCTGACCTGGCACGAGATTTAGGTATAACAGTACATCAGCTTTCTGAAATTTTAAATGAGCATATTAAGAAGAATTTTAATACATTTGTGAATGAATTCAGGGTAAAAGAAGCTCAAAAGCTTTTAGTTGATGAACCAGATCGTTCAATCATTTCGATTGGTTTTGCAGTTGGGTTTAATTCCAATACAACTTTTTGTACGGTTTTTTCTAAGATGACAGGTGTTTCGCCAAATCAATTCAGAAAGGATAATATAAAAAAAGATGAATAATAGTATACCTTTTCATGTTCATTTGTTTCCTGACAAGATGTTTTATGCTGTTTGGAAAAAAATTTTCTAAGATTATAACCGGGATGTATTACAACTTTTATAATCCTAAAAACTGAATGCCAATGCCACACAGTAAAATGGTGAAACCAGCTATAATGTCTTCAAAAACAAAATATTTATTGACTTCTGTAATATTATTTATTACACTGAACTATAAATTATTTAAACTGGTGAAGTATATGAGAGAAATATTGACAATAAGTATTGACTCAAAATTAAAAGAAAAAGTCGAAAAAGCTGCTGAAAAATTTAATGTTTCAAAGAGTGAATTAGTCAAAAAAGCAATTGAAAAGTATATCTTACATGAGGAATTTCAAGAAATTAGATCAATGTTGATACCCTTTGGCGAAAAGGCAGGTTATTTTACTGATGAAGACATATTTAAAGATTTTTCATGAAAATTGTATTAGATACTAATGTCATTTTATCTGCTTTTATTACTCAAGGATTATCTTCTCGAGTTATAGATATTTGTATTGATAAGCATCAACTTTTCATCTCCCAATGGATAGTTAATGAAGTAATTGAAAAATTAAATACGAAATTTAAAACTCCTAAAAAAGAACTTAAGCGAGTAAAGGATTTTTTATTAACTGCATTTCGTTTTATTCAACCTGAAGGTGAAATGCCAGATTTATGTAAAGATAAAGATGATAACAATATTTTATATCTTGCTCAATATATTGATGCTGATTTAATTATAACAGGTGATAAAGATTTGTTGGAATTAAAAATCATTAAAAAGTCCAGGATAATTAATCCTCGGACATTTATGGAAAAGTATCATAACATGCATTAATTATGATGATGGGCGCTCAAATTGCTTGACATCAGCTTTTTAATGCAGGGGAATCATAAATGATTTTCATTTCAAACAGAAGAATTGATGTTATACCTGCTGTTTACAATTGAGACCTCTGAACAAATCTTTAAAAAAATGCTTGCAATAGAAAAATAAGAGACATAATACGAACAGGTAATCTTATACGGGAGGGGGAGACCAATGCAACAAAGTTTTTTTGATTATGCCATGCAAAGCAAAGGTGGGAAGAAGACGGATGCATTTTTAGCAAAGATGAAACAAAATATTCCCTTTGATGAGATAGAGAAGAAACTGATAGAGGTGGGAATCTATAAGCCAAACGAAGGGGAACGAGGGCGACCTTCTATAAAGGCGAGAATTTTAATTGGGGCATTATTTTTACAAAGTTGGTATGGATTAAGCGATCCGATGACAGAAGAACTTATCCATGACAGGATATCGTTTCGGAAGTTTTTAGATATTTTGGAGGAGGATGATATACCGGATGAGACGACGATATGCAAATTTCGGAATGCGTTGATACGAGAAGGACTTTTGGAATGGATATTTGAGGTAGTAAAAAAGGAGATGGAAGCAAAAAGGTTAATTGTGAATAAGGGTACAATAGTTGATGCGACAATTATTCATGCATCGGAGCCAAAGAAGCGTCAGGATAAGGAATCTGGTAAAAAGACGAATGTTGCATACGATAGCGAGGCGCGTTATACCTCGAAGCGAGGGAGAAAATATTACGGGTATAAATACCATATAGCAACCGATACAAACGGGGTGATAAAGAAATTGAAGGTGACCCCGGCCAATGAACATGACAGCAATGAGTTTGAATATTTAACGGCGGAGGAAAAGCGTGCCATTTTTGCTGATAGCGGGTATATGGGGAAGGAACGCAAGAGGAAGTTACGAAAGGCTGGTATATGGTGTGGGATAATAGAGCGAAGGGTACGAGGACAAAAGAGCTTACGGAAAAAGCAGGTAAAGAATAACAGACGTATTGCAGCAATTCGAGGATTGGTTGAATATCCCTTTGCCATAATAAAACGGGTGATGAAGTTTACCGAGATACGCTATCGGGGGCTTTATAAAAATAGTCAGCATGCGTTTCTGATTGCCGCTGCCTATAATCTGTATCGAATGAAAAGTCTCATAGTGCATCACGTGGTATAAGGGTTGTATAAGGATGGTAATAAAATGTAGTGGCAAAACAAGATTTAAGGAAGGTAACAGTGATGAGATAGCATTGGAAACATCATGGTAAAATCTATGGGAAGGTTGATTTTTTGAAAAATTGACAATTTTTAGCGTTGGAAGTATGATTTTTTAGAATTTTTATTTTTGTTCAGAGGCTTCAATTATTATTGACAATACTATTGCTTTTTATTTATGGTCACATCTCGTTACGGTAATAGGAAATAATGATTTAAAAAAATTCCTTGAAAAAGATTTTTTTTTACAAAAAAGCTTGACAGTACGATAGTGTTTCACTATATGTACCTATTGCTTAACGATAGAAGCTGACGTGTTCTTTTTAACCTTATGGTATTTTTTTTCTTAAAGAAAGCTTAAAAAAATTCGAAAAGTTATTAAGAAAAACTTGACGAACTGATAAAAAGCGAGTATATTAAAACAAAAGCTTTCAGAACACTTAAAGCAACTCTCCCACATGAGTGGGATTTTTTATCCAAAATCATGGTTCTTTGAAAACTGAGTAGTATCTCACGGGTGAATGGTTTCATCTTTGTAGAAAATAGGTTTGTGAAACCTATAATGATTAATTAAAGAATGTAAACTCTTAATTATATTCTATAATGGAGAGTTTGATTCTGGCTCAGAACGAACGCTGGCGGCGCGTCTTAAACATGCAAGTCGAACGGGATCCCTGATGCTTGCATTAGGGTGAGAGTGGCGAACGGGTGAGTAACACGTGGATAATTTACCCTCAGGTTGGGGATAACTCCGGGAAACTGGGGCTAATACCGAATAAGATGGTAGGAACATAGGTTCCAGCCATTAAAGATGGGGACCGCAAGGCCTATCGCCAGAGGAAAAGTCCGCGGCCCATTAGCTTGTTGGTAGGGTAATGGCCTACCAAGGCTACGATGGGTAGCCGGCCTGAGAGGGTGAACGGCCACATTGGGACTGAGACACGGCCCAGACTCCTACGGGAGGCAGCAGTTAAGAATCTTGCGCAATGGGCGCAAGCCTGACGCAGCGACGCCGCGTGAAGGATGAAGGCCTTCGGGTCGTAAACTTCGATAAGCAGGGAAGAATAAGTTATGGCTAATATCCATAGCGATGACGGTACCTGCCTAAAGCCCCGGCTAACTACGTGCCAGCAGCCGCGGTAATACGTATGGGGCGAGCGTTGTTCGGATTTATTGGGCGTAAAGGGCGTGTAGGCGGGGGACTAAGTCAGGTGTGAAATCCATGAGCTTAACTCATGAACTGCACTTGATACTGGTTCTCTTGAGTTTGGAAGAGGAGAGCGGAATTCCCGGTGTAGCGGTGAAATGCGTAGATATCGGGAGGAACACCAGTGGCGCAGGCGGCTCTCTGGTCCAAAACTGACGCTGAGGCGCGAAAGCGTGGGGAGCAAACAGGATTAGATACCCTGGTAGTCCACGCTGTAAACGTTGTGTACTAGGTGTTAGTGGCTTGACCACTAGTGCCGACGCTAACGCATTAAGTACACCGCCTGGGGAGTACGCCCGCAAGGGTGAAACTCAAAGAAATTGACGGGGGCCCGCACAAGCGGTGGAGCATGTGGTTTAATTCGATGATACGCGAAAAACCTTACCTGGGCTTGAACTGTGCATGACAGGTGTAGAGATACACCCTCCGCAAGGCATGTACAGAGGTGCTGCATGGTTGTCGTCAGCTCGTGTCGTGAGATGTTGGGTTAAGTCCCGCAACGAGCGCAACCCCTACCCTTTGTTGCTACCAGGTAATGCTGGGCACTCTAAGGGAACTGCCGGTGATAAACCGGAGGAAGGTGGGGATGACGTCAAATCATCACGGCCCTTATGTCCAGGGCTACACACGTGCTACAATGGCCGGTACAAAGCGTTGCAAACCTGCGAAGGGGAGCCAATCGCAAAAAACCGGTCTCAGTTCAGATTGCAGTCTGCAACTCGACTGCATGAAGCTGGAATCGCTAGTAATCGTGGATCAGAACGCCACGGTGAATACGTTCCCGGGCCTTGTACACACCGCCCGTCACACCACCCAAGTCGGCAGCACCCGAAGTGGCTGATCTAACTCGCAAGAGGGGAAGGCTCCTAAGGTGAAGCTGGTGAGGGGGGTGAAGTCGTAACAAGGTAGCCGTATCGGAAGGTGCGGCTGGATCACCTCCTTTCTAAGGAAAGATTCAAATAGTGTGAAACCATTTACGTGCATGGTGCTACTCAGTTTTGAGGGAATCATTTTTATTATCAAATCGATACGCTATAGGCCGCAAAAATAGTGAGCAGAGTCGTCATTGGGCCTGTAGCTCAGATGGTTAGAGCGTACGACTGATAATCGTAAGGTCGGTGGTTCGATTCCACTCAGGCCCAAAACATGTATAGATCCAGCGGAGGGGGTGTAGCTCAGCTGGGAGAGCAACTGCCTTGCACGCAGTAGGTCATCGGTTCGAATCCGTTCACCTCCACATTGCACTTGCTTTAGGGCAATGTGCAAAGTTCTTTGAAAAGTCAAGCCATACAACGACTGAAACTGTATCGCAAACATTATTAATAGCGAGCGCATGACAGCTATGAGTTAATTCATAGCAACATAATATGGTCAAGCAACTAAGGGCGTACGGTGGATGCCTTGGCACTGGCAGGCGATGAAGGACGTGGCAAGCTGCGATAAGCCTCGGGAAGGAGCAAGCATCCTGTGATCCGGGGATCTCCGAATGGGAAAACCCATACCGATAATCTCGGTATATT
>Ga0208198_1000692_pt1 | contig 35079 bp, 23 predicted proteins | sample AD_JPNTR2_MetaG_FD_184446 | JGI IMG/M metagenome (GOLD analysis project Ga0208198, IMG submission 184446) | Active sludge microbial communities of municipal wastewater-treating anaerobic digesters from Japan - AD_JPNTR2_MetaG (SPAdes) (version 2) | ecosystem: Engineered > Bioreactor > Anaerobic...
TGAATCGCTTTTCCCTGACAGGCCGGTATGGAGATAGTGATTGTCGGTGCTTGCGAGCATTCACCAGGAATAACCGCTGGACCTCTCACAAGAAGAAAATCCACATTGGCCAGCCCGTCGGCTTTGGTCGGTTCCAGTCGAATCAGACAGGTGCCTGCCTCCAGCGTTAGTTCCCGTGAAACCTCACTCCAGCTCGTCCAGCCGCCAGTCGCCGGAAACGAAATGCCCGCTGCAGCCAAGGAACCGTTGACAAGCAGATTGGCCGGCCGGTCCGACGACGAGCCGTTAGCATAGCGCCACGTAAGCGTATAAGGGCCGGCTTGAGTAATTTGAACACTCCAGTTTATCCCGCTGCCGACCGCATTATCCCCATTAGCAAAACCAGAACCGGTAAATCCGGCATTATTGTTGTCCACCGTGCCTTCCACCCCGCAGAAGCCGCACGTCAGCTCCTGAATAATCACACTCACATCATTAGAATCAATCGGCAGAGCGGAGACTTCCGCCGTTGCGGCCGATTCATTAAACGACTCATCGACCGCCGTAATCACATAATGATAAAGGGTTCCGTTGACCACATTGTCATCGATAAACTCCGATGAATCCAGCAGAGAGCTGTTTTGACGGACATAGCCGCCGCCCGAGACCGTAGTGCGATAGACAGCATAGCCGGCCAGGTCGTCCTCGGTATTTTCATCCCATGAAAGGACGACTCTGCCGTTGGAAGCCGCAGCCCACAAATTTGCGGGAACCGCCGGAGGAATCGAATCGACAGCGCCGCGGTATAAAACACTGTTGGAAATCAGCTGCTTCTCAAATCCCGGCCCAGCCCAGCTTACTGCCAACTGCTGGCTGCCGTCTTTTTCAAAATAACTCACCCGAATGGAATGAAAACCGGCCAGCAGCGATACATTGCCTTCGGCTTCCTGAGAACCATGCACACCATCGTTACTGACAACAATGCCGCCATCAATATACAACTTGCTGCCGTCATCCGAATTGAGAGAAAAGGTGTAAAGCCCATCTGCCGGAATTTCAATGAATCCCTCAAAAATATAGGCAAACGCATCACCGGCGGCAGCCCCGGCAATGCTGAAGTTTTCAATCGTTCCCTGCTGAACCGGTGTCAAAGCTGAAAAATCAGGCAGATACTCAAATGTCCCTGAATAGTACTTATACGTCAATCCCTGCGTCAGGTTATAGGGATACTTGGGAGGCAGGGGATGACCGCCGTACTCAGAAACCAGCAGCTGAACCGTTTCGGTAAAGACCTGTTCCTCGTTCACAGTAAAGCGGAAACGAGCCGGCCCGACAAAATGGGGTTCCGGCGTAAATTGAGCCGTATAGCCGTCCGCCAGAAGTTCGACTGTTCCATGAACAGCATCAGAAACCGTATAGACAGCATTGGAACCAAATCCCGAAGTAAATCTCCTCAAATCAACTTTGCGCGGCCTGTTCTTCTGAACATGTGCATGCGGAACAGCCAAAAAGTTCAGGTAATCCTCCAGATTGGTATAGCCGTTGCCGTCCGCATCACCATTGTGATCCGCAGCAGAGGCATTCAGACCCGCAATCGACTGCTCCCAGTAGTCCGGCATTCCATCCTGGTCTGTATCCGTTGGATTGATGCCGCTTTCGAGAATCCCCACCCCATACATCGGCGAGCTATTTTCATCCGAAATCAGCTGGCCGCTGGTTCCCAGCGACTTCAGTTCTTTCATCAAACGGCTGTCCGTGCGATCGCGAAGCGGGAAACACGCCCCTGCCTGCGACAGCACAACTTTATAGGCCGCCAGTGCTCCGAGCATTGTTTTGACTCCCGGATAATCGTAGGGCACCGTCTGCCAGTCCACCGTGCCGTAAGCCGACTGTGCCAGAATGGCCCCATCCAAAAGACCGTTTTTATTGGAATCATGCCAATTGTTCAGGGCATAAAGATGAAAATTCAGATTGCCTCGGGTAAAGGCCGCCGCACCGGTATTAGGACCGCTGATAAAATAATTACGGATCACATTCGCATAGGAATCCGCGGCTGAATCGCCGAGAATATAGGCGGCATCGTCCCAGTTATATACCACGTTATTGATAAATTCATTGACCCCCTTTACCTTAGGATTTCGGGTATCATTATCAATATAAAGATTGCGGAATAAACTGACCCCATTGAAATCCTGAATCAGTCCGCCGCAGGAATGGCTTTCGAGACCCTGCGCAATAATGCAGTTCTGAATAGTGATATACCCTGGGTCTTCTCCGGAGCCGCCGCTGATGGAAAAGGTTTCATCCCGACCCCATGATATTGAGCAGTGATCAAAAATCATGTCCGTTCCGTCGGCAATGGTCACCGCATCTTTCCCGCTGGTGCCCACCTTGCCCATTCGGTATCGCATATGGCGGGTAATGGAGCGATTGGCATCTGTATAAGACAAGCCGTTGCCGTAAATAACCACGCCTTCGCCGGGGGCGGTCTGTCCTGCAATTGTAATATCTTTCTTGACAACAATGCGCTCTCCAATACGAATCACCCCGCCGACATCAAAAACAACCGTTCGGTTTGTGCCGCTGACAGCGTCTCGGAAGGAACCAGTGCCCGAATCATTCAGATTGGTCACATGATAGACACTTCCGCCTCGCCCGCCGGAGGCCCATTTGCCGAATCCCTCCGCGCCGGGAAATGCCGGCCGTTTGGTCTTAAAACTCCAGACCGTTCCCCTTTCAATCCCGCTGCATCGGACGGTATCCACCCGCCAGTAATAGGTCTTGTTAGGAATCAGCTCACTCGGAGTGAAGGAAGCTGACTTAGTTGCCCCTGCATACAGCGCTTGGGCCGGACTGTTCCATCCGCGACTCAGCTCAGCTGCATCTCCCAAATCCACCACCCCGCTGTAATCCAAATCCGGACAGGGAAAAGAGGGTTCTCCAAGCCATTGAGCCGCAACAAAAGCAAGGTCCAGAATATCCACTGTCCCGCTTCCGTCCACATCCCCAACTGGTTTTCGGGCACCACTTACCGCCGACGCATCCGTTCCGAGATATACTTCCCAGCGAAGGGCATCCGCATCCGGCGTCCACGAAAGAACCACCGCATCCGGGTCCACCGACTGGCCAACTGAAGGCAGCGGATCGGCAGCCGACGCCCAAATCAATCCCATCCCCAAAAAGAAAACAGTCCAGACAATCCCCCATCGAGCCATATTGCAATCCTTTACTGACAAAAGTTCATTTCTGCTGAAGACAAAAGAAAACTGAAAAAGGCAGCCGAACAGGATTTTTCCCCTATTCGGCTGCCGCAGAACGCTATTCAACCCCTTTTTTAACGAAGCCCATTACAGGCAAGGTGCATCCATACTCTCGTTGCAGTTCAGCCATTGAGCAGCGAACACCGCCAAATCGCCCAAATCAACATAGCAGTCATTGTTAATATCCGCTGAAAGCCGGACATAGGTCGGTTTGGCCTTGGCTGCCTCGCAGGGATCAGCCCCGACAAAAATCTGCACAGCGGCCGTTCCCGTCAAATCACCATCACTCGCCGACAAACGGAAGACATAGGTACCCTTCTCAGGCAGAACCAGCGTAATATCTTCTACGTTGTCGGGATCAATAGGCACAGACACCGGCCCGCTGATCTGCTCCCACAGAAGCGTAACCGTACCAGGAGGATCAGGTCTTCCATCATCTGTAACCGTTGCGTTGATGACCGCAGTCGCCGAAGCGGGGTCACCCGCATTGCCCAGCCACAGATACTGATACGGCTTTTCCAGCACAACGCTCGGCACAGCATTTGACGTATTAAAGGTCCATACATAACCCCTGGTAGTACCTCGGATGCTGTCATGCACATCCACCACCCAATAATAAGTGGTATTCGGCTGAAGCAGTCCCGCAGGAAGTGTTACAGAATTCCCGGAAATACCGGTCGCCAGCGTCATCAAACCGTAATCCGGATCCAGCAGATTGGGTTCCGTAGTACCCAGGAAAACATCACACGTAATTTCGCCGACAGCCGGCGGATTGGTCCAGCTCAGCTGAGGCAGATTAATACTCACACTCATATTATTGGCCGGAACCGGTTGAGTGGCCCACGTGAGCGTCATCACATTGCCGCGCAGGATAATACCTTTCAGATTGGTTTCTGGCTCAACTCGACTGTGGCTGGGAGAGCAAATCTCAAAACCGCAGCTTTCCGGGTCATAGGTAATGAACATCAGCACAATATTTCCATCAGTATCCGCATTGAGAAACTCATCAAGTGCCGGGGATGGCTCTGTCGCCTGCCAGACATCCAGGACAGGAACAGTAAAAGCCGCCAGCAAAGGAGACAGGTCATCGGGGTCCAGGGTATCAATGGTAATCGCTGAATTCAGCGGCGGTATCGGATTGTTATCAACACCTGGCGCCGTCGCCCAGGTTGTACCCGTCAGAGTAAAGCCATCCGCCTCTTCTTTCACACCATAAACATAAATGTGGCTGGTCGTATAGAGATTGCCCTTGTCCACATTCAGCATCAGATAACTATTGGCGAATGCCTTGCCTTCCTGTTTGAGGTCGGCAATACTGTACTTGTAATAGCATACACGGCGTCGCTGAGCAGAACCGTCATTATAATTCTTGACATCGGATATCGTGGATTTGCGTGACGAGGTGGGTCCCTGGTTGGAATCATTGCCAATTTCGCAATGGTCTGTCGCCTGAAGGGCAAATTTCGGAATCTGGACAGAAACGTTGATTTCCTTGACGGTCCTGGTGCCCTCACCGTCTGTGACGATCATCCGCAGGACGTATTCTCCAACACCTTCCGGGAAGGAAACGGTCACATCCTCCGAAGTATTGTCCGGCGAAAAAACAACCTCACCGCCGGATACCTTCTCCCACAGAACTGTGGTGGTTGTATTCATTCCATAATCAAGCACAGCAGCATCAATTTCAAGTGCTTCGCCCGGAGCCACCTGTACGCTCGCCGGCACATTCAGAACAACGGACGGCGCCAGATTCCATCCAGCAGGAATAGCAGCAATCAAATAAGTCAACCGACTGGTGCCGTCATTCTGCGCACCCAGGGAAATCGTGCCGGCCGCCGGGATATCCTTGGCAAAAGCCGTCAGATAGGTCGTCGAAGAATCCGAAGGATTGAATACCCCTACGGTATAGCCGGTCTGAACAAATCCAGCCGTTAGAACCCAGCCCATCGCAGTCCCCAGAGTCGGCGGATCCGTTGCAATATTATCCCCAACTCGGTTGTCAATCAGCAGAAACAGGGTGCCCGACTTACTGAGTGTTACATCCATCTGCAAAGACGGATTGGCCTTGTCATCGACCGCCGTGCGCACCACATCAATGCCGCCCAAATCGTTGGCATCGGCAAAGACAAAGGTGCGGTCCACATACACCAACGCACCATTGACGAGCCCGCCGTTAACCACAACCGGCTCTGTGTCGCAACTGGTTCCTTCAATACAATTGTACCGCACCACGCCCGTGATAATATTAGGGTCGGTGATGGCGGCGGAGACCGTCTGAGCCGCTGCGAATAAGCCCAGACCGATCAATGCGATAATACCCCATTTGCTTCTCATCGAAAAAGACCTCCTAAAAAAGTAATAGAGATATAGTAAAAATAAAACACGAACATTCTTATCACACCCCCATGTGTTCTTGACGGCAAACAATCAATAATCGTACGCAGGATTGCCGGCCCAGTAAGGAGCATCCCAAAGCCATTGATTGAGTTCCTCATCTCGGTCACTCGGATTGGCCACACTGTAATCCTGCATCAGCACATTTCCGTGAGAAAAGGCGCGCCGGATATCCACTGTTCTCATCAAAGCACCTAAACGAGAGGGATCTGTCGCCTGAGCATATCTCCAAAGGCCATTGGTCATATCCACCATCATCGCGCCGGCGGAAATGTTATTGACTTTCATAATTCCGTCGGGATTTCTCCGTAATTCCTTCTTCCAAATCCACGCATAGGTACCCCAGAACAGCGGCCTCCGGCTCTCATCGATAGTGCTGCCAAGTTCCCGATATATATCATCCGTATTTCGCGGCCTTATAATGCCGCTTGTAACATCGCTAAGCAGATAGTTCATATCACAGGACATATTCTTTACGCCGGGGCAAAACAGGACTGCGCTGTCCGGCAGCAGATTCGCATTCATAACAAATTTAATCGCGTTCGGCCGCAATTCATGGGCCAAATCAGCCGTCCCACCTCTCCAAAACCAGTGCTTATCCCGATCTGAAGACGGGATCAAATCATAGCTTTTAAAAAGGCGGAAATTGTAATTGCATTCAGACTCATAAGTACTGAAAACCAAGCCAATTTGGTGCTGATTCGACTTGCAGACAATCTTGCGGGCATACTCGGTAGCTTTTCTTAAACTTGGGACAATAATCGACATAAGGAGTCCAATAATAGCAATAACAACCAGCAGTTCAATTAAAGTAAAGGCGTGCCTTTTTTTCATAACTCCTAATCCCTCGAATCAAAACGTTAATTTTGGACTCTATCTCTTTCTCCTCTCTGCCTTGCAGGGACAATACTCTTTATTATTGTCCCGCAAAGGGATATTCCAAACAAGTCAATATTGTGATAAAAAAAAAGCGATTTTGCGCAAAATAAATCTCAAAGAAGCGATAGAGTCCCATTATTCATTAAGGCTTATGGAAAACGGGGTTTTAATATCCGGTTCCCGCCCAAACGTCAGAATCCCAAAGCCACCGAATCAGTTTCGCATCGTCATCCGTCGGGTTTACAACACTGCAATCCTGCATCAAAACGTTGGCATGCTGATATTGACGTCGAATCCCTACCGTGTCCATTATTCTCCCCAGCCGGTTCTCATCTCTTTTCTTGGCAAACTCCCACGCACCATCAGTCATATCACACATCATCGCACCGGCGGACAGATTATTGATAGAACGAACATCCTCGCGAATCTCCTTCTTCCAAATCCAGACATACGCACCCCAGAACATCGGCATCGGCCCTGTCCCGTTTTTCCATCTTCTCTCCAGTTCCACCGTTTCCTGAGGCGTCAAAGAAGAAGCATCCCGCGGATAGTTCTTATCAAAATCCAAATTGGTATAACCTGGACAAAAGAAGGGCTTGCGATCCGGCAGAGCCCCTGCATCCATCATAAACCCGACGGCAAAGGGCTGCCATTCATGGGCATAATCAGAGGTGCCGTTTTGCCAGAACCACGTTTTGGCCAGTTCCGAAGACGAAAGCCCAACCGCCGTTTTCACTTTTCGAAAATTGTATCCTGTCTGAGCTTCATAACTGTTTATCGCAACACTGATTTGATGAAGATTAGAGCGGCAAACGATTTTTCGGGCATACGCCGTGGCCTTTTTCAGTGCCGGAAGCAGAATGGAGAGCAAAAGAGCAATCACCGCAATCACAACCAGCAGCTCAATAAGGGTAAAGGCATGTTTTTTCCCAGAAATGACCCTCATCTTGGAATCCTTTCTTTTTTATCGTTAAGAAAAAGGGTTCTCTTTATATCGTCCATCTCCTCTATTCTCTATTTTTTTACGTAGGGTTTTATAGAGGGTTCTGCTTCAGGCAGTTCTTTCATAATCAGTTCAGCCATCAGACGGGCCCCCCGCTCGTTGAAATGGGTTCTATCCTGGGGATCATCCGACAACCTGGAAGATTCGGCCTCGCCGAGCTTCTCAAACAGCCGCCCGCTGGCGGAATGCAAATCAACCAGCGCAGCCTGTTTTTCCTGAGCCACTCGTTTCATGGCTTCCGCATAGGGCAAAAGGGTATCGTTCATTTTGCCGTTGGGGTAAAATTTGCGTCGGTGCATCGGGGTAATCAGGATCGGCACGGCCCCAATCGCTCGTGCCCGGTCTACAAAATATCGCAGATTGTCCGCATAGTCTCTGTCGGGGTCGGTCGATTCCGGCTTTTCTGGAGCATGATTGTCGTTATGACCGAACTGAATCAGCATAAAGAGCGGTTTATCATCGAGAGACCTCTCCCATAGACCTTCATTACGGAAAGTCTTCGTACTTCGTCCGCTTCGGGCATGATTGGCAATTTCCACCGTATCCAGAAAATACTCGCCGATGTATTGCCCCCAGCCCCGTCTCCAATCCGGCGGCTGAAATTCGCAAACCGTGGAGTCCCCCGCCAGTACAACCCGGATTCGGTCTGCTGCCGACAAACGATCCTTCCAGCGTTCCTGCCACTTTTCAAAATCCTTCAAAACCGTCATTCCCCAATCCCCATACCAGGCATACCCTCTTGTCCGTTCGGGGTCCAGTTCATTGTAATCATATTTTCGAATACCATCTCGGTCGCAAAAGAACGGACGGTTGGTTTCAATTTCATAAAACCGTGCCCACAGCGGCGGGGCTTGCGGGTCGGACACAGCCACCCTTCGACCGTCAACCCACGTAAGCCGAATTCCTTCAATCTTCGAGCGTTCATACCAGCGTGCCCCCCAGACAATCGCCCGCACCACTACCGGAGAAGGGGCATCCAGCCGCATCAGCAAACGCAGAATCTCAGCGCTCTCTCCGCCGCTGAGGGACGCCAGCTCATAACTTCGGGCAGGACGCGGGCTGCAGTCCCGCTCGTCGTGCTGAGCACACCAGGCGGTCAATTCGCCCCGAACCCGAATCTGGCATTTCAGAATACAGCCAACTCCCCGCTCAAAGGCCTCTTTGGCGGCTTGACGCTGCTGCTCATTCAAAAACGGATACACGGCCGGCTGCTGGGATATCTCCTCCAACAGCATCATTACCCGCACCATGGCATTGTCATTAAAGGTAATATAGCGATGGTAGCTTCTGGCCGGCGGCGGATAGTACTGCGGCCATCCGCCCGTAGGATACTGGGCCTTCAAAATCATCTCAAAACCCTTCAGAAAGGCCTGCCGATATGCTTCCCGGCCTGTGGCCTGATAAACCCGAGCCAGAAACCGCATTTCTCCCGTAGTCGCCCCATTGTCAAATGTGCCGTGCAAATCTTTTCGGTCTCCCTCATAGGGCTTAGAAGCCGTATTCTCATTTTTCGGCCAGCCGCCATAAGCATCCTGCCACGTGAGAATATTGTCGGCATAAGTTTGGGCCTCTTCGCTGCTGTACCAGGATGGTTCCTTGGATAAATAAGACGTCATTCTCGATGTCGGCCAATCCACCTCGGCCTGACAGAAACCAACCCAACCTGCCAGCACAATGAGCCCAAAGGTTCGGATTTTTAAAATCATTTCACTTTGTCTGCTCTTCCTTGTCCTGATCGGTTCCACAGATTTCATCTCCCAAAGATATTTATTGCCAGCATAGGGCATCCGGCGTGCAGCCATGTTCATATCGGATCGCATCTGCTGTTTGCGAGCGATCAACATTCAGCAATCGAATCATTTTTGTCTTCTCTCCCGCCAATTTTAAAAAGCCCTCTCCAGAGACAGGTACAACAGGATCTTCGAGGGTGATGTCCCGGCTGTTATAGAAAGCCAGAGCAGGCCCTTTTTCCGGAAGAATCGACACATTAGAAAGAACCACCTGTTCTGCATTGATGATTGTCCCTCCCGTGCGGGCGGAAATCACCACATCCTTCATTTTGACCTGCCGAATCGGCATTTCCGGCAGCCCCAGCATATAAATTGCGCTGCGGGCACCGCGGCAGACAACATGATGAATATCAATTCTTTCAAATCGCGGTGTTTCCTCGCTGACGGCGACGGCAGGCAAAAGCAAACTCTGCTCCGGAGACGGTGCTGAACTGGAATAAAACAAATCGAATTGAATTGCATCCGTCGCAATATCGGTCATCACAATATCCTGAATCGTGATATTTTCCACAAGTCCGCCGCGTCCGCGTGTGCTCTTGAATCGAAGACCCACATCCGTCCCTAAAAAACTGCATTGGCGAACCAGAATATTCCGTATCCCGCCCGACATCTCGCTGCCGACAACAAAGCCCCCATGCCCGTGATAAACAACGCAGTCCGTGATAATTACATTTTCTGTGGGTTTGCCCCGACGTCGGCCATACTCATCCCGGCCGGATTTCATGCAAAGGGCATCATCGCCCACATCAAAAGTACAGTTATACACAAGAATATTGCGGCAGGATTCCAAATCCAGCCCGTCGCCATTCTGGCTCCACCAGGGATTGCGCACCTGAATGTTTCGGATTATCATCTCTTCACACAACAGCGGATGAATCATCCACGCCGGTGAATTCTGAAAGGTCGGCCCATCAAACAGCACATATCGGCAATTAACCAGAGAGACCATCACCGGACGGAGATATTCCCCCGCCGCCGCATACTCCTGCACAGACGCATTGCGCTTCTTGAGCTCTGAAACGATTCTCTGCCCGTTCATCGCCTTTTCAGACGGCCACCAGATATTGCCTGACGGCTCCACTGCGCCGCCGGAAGCAAGCAGATTTTTCCATTGACGTTCCGTCAATTTCTCCTTTTTAACAGGCCGCCAGGCCTGTCCCGAACCGTCCAAGATCCCCCCTCCGGTAATAGCAATATGCTCCAAATGGTCGCCCGTCAGCGGGGAGAGCCGGCGAACCTCCTGCCGGCCTTCAAAAGTGCGCTCGGACAGCGGATAATCCTCTATGTCCGGACTGAATAAAACCACAGCTCCTTTCTCAAGATGCAAATCCATCCGGCTAACAAACCGAATAGGTCCGGTCAGCCACAGACCCGCAGGAACAACCACCCGCCCGCCGCCGGCTTTCGAACAGGCCTCTACAGCCCGCGCAAAGGCCTCTGTGTTTTTAGTTTGACCGTCTCCAACCGCCCCAAAATCAGTTATCACAAATCGCCGCTGCGGTATCTGAACCTCGACCACGGGAGACATCGGAAACGGCAGATTCGGCAGGGATACATCCGGCGGCCATTGTCCTTCTGCAGCAGCAGCCGCAAACACCAGACTCAGCCAAACAATCGCCAAACAGATCGGATTCTTCACATACCTTGCGGTGACTGACTGCCTTGTGTTCTTCATCTTGCAATCCTTTCTCTTTTCAGCGAACGAGCGTTGCTCCCATCAGCCCGATGACTACCTCATTCGTCAGAGTCCGCACTGTCAGCGATTGAAGCGTTTTATCCGGCCGCAGCGGCATATCCAGAACCGTCGCTGCCCCGCCGGGAACCTGACCGCCCTTGCCCTTGAACTCCGAGATATCGTAGAGTCCTGTTTGCCCTGCTTTCAGATAAACACGCGGAGGAATCGGCTCGGGCCGCCGAAAACCGTAATCATCAATAAAATAATCCTGATCAATCGGCCACCACGTTGTCGGATTATGCAAGGCCAATCGCTCAGCGGAGCCGTCTTCGTAGAAAACAACTACTTCCCCATTGTCAATCCGGCTCTGCATCGAATTGGTCGAGCCGGCCATCAAGAGATACAAATGACGCGCCCGGCCGGAAAGTTTGATGGAAACCTCCGCAGGGTAATTATCCCACTGCGATGTAAAAACGATATTAGCAGCATCTGCTTCCGTCGGAATCTCAAACCCAATTCCCCCAGGCAGAATCAATCGTCCGCCCTGCTCCTGGGCCTTCCGGCGCAAACCGCTGTCATTTACCTCAAAGGTCCGTGTATAATCGCACCAGCTGCCAATCCCCTGTTTGGGAATCGCCAGAGAACAGAACGGCGAACGGGGGCTGACATACTCATTTTGGAAGATGCGGCTGAGCTTGTCATTAAAAATCTGCTGCAGAGCAGCCGCTTCCAGCTTTTCACTTTCGTTTGAAGAAATCTTCCAATTGACAACCACCCCTTCCACGCTCCGTCCATCTGCCGATTCCGCCGACAGACGATTCGAGCCGGGCACCAAAGGCACATCCTTCCCTTCAAGAATAATTTCCTCAGAAATCCCATTCGGTTCAATCCAAAGGGATGTTTTCTGCGTCCATTCTCCCATATGAACGCTCACCGGCCCAAACGGCAAAGAAGTGTTGTTCCGAATCCGAAACCGCAGCGACCCTTCCCGCTGCCGCGGAGAGCCGACTATCTCAAAAGCAGGACGAATTTCAAAGGGTATCGGCACAAGCCACTTCATCTGCCCCTGCTGAACCCGGGCAAAAACCGTCCGATGTCCCTCTGTCCCGACGGCTTTTCCCTGAATAAGGCGGCTGCTGAGCTGAACCTCATCCAGGGCCTTTTGCGGGTCATAGACTTGCTGAAAATGGGCGGACTGAATTTCGGCTTGCCAGGAACCTGCTGCCGCAGCAACCGGAGCCGTCTTCACCTGGGCAGACAGCGAGTTTTTCCAGACAATCTCCACCGCATACGTTTCGGCCTGCGGAGGAATAATTTCAATCCGCGGAATATCGACGGACTCTTCCATCGGCTTCCAGGAAACCGAACGGCCGTTCACAGCCAGACGTTCAACTTCCGCACCGCGCGCCGGAATCTGCAGAACCAAGCGGAATGAATACGGAAAACGCGGCCGGATGGAATAAGACTCTGTTTGGCCGTCTCGCTGATAAGAAAAAACAATATCCGGGTGCCGCAGGCGTGCCCACTCCCACTCGTCAGGAAAGCCCGGGCATATAGTCAAGTTCCCCTCCAGCGCATCAGGACGAATACCGAACAATCCCTCGATGAGCGCCCGGCTGAAGATACCCACAGCATCTCCGAAATCACGCTGGGCCTCGCCCCGCGCCATATCAAAATAAGTCGTCATCCCAAAGTTGCCCGGACAAAGCCCCATATACATACTGTCCAGAATGCACCCCTTAAATACAGAAAAGGCCTTTTGGGGCCGTCCTGCCTGCCAATAAGCCAAGGCCGTATGCGCAACTTCCGCCATCACCACATTGTTTGTAGACCAGGTATAAGGCATCCAGTTCGTTGTCGGCAGAGTATAGTAAAGGCCAATTGGAATCTGAGGCCCGTGAATGGGAATAGGAGCAATCTGGGTATCCACATACCGACTCATCTGCCAGGCCGCCGCCGGCTCAGCCGCGCCGCAGTCAATAGAATGATAAAAGGTCCACAAGGCGGCACTGGGATGAACCAGCTGAAGCCCCAGATAATCCTTCCATTCCGCATACCAGCCCCGATCAGCCAGCCATAGATATTTCTGCATGGCCTTGGAAATCAGCTCCGCTTCTTCCTGGTAGATGCGACGGTCTTTGCCGAGCCGCCCAGCCAACTGGGCAGCCCGTTGATTGTGAAAATAATTATAGGCTGATGCGTGGGTCACACCCCCGCCGTTGTACTGCAAGTCATCGCTGGCCCAGATAGCAGCATAGGCCTCATACAGCGGCAGCCCCTCCTGGCCGAACGGACGGCGAAACAGCCGCCGCTCCCAGGCAAAGTGCCGCTCAAGCACAGGCCAGAGCTGTTCAGCCAGCTGCCAATCGCCGGTCCACATCAGATGACGAAACAGCGTATCCACATAAATCAGATTCATATCGTAGTGCTTGCCGCCGATATCCCCGCAACTTTGCTTGACCGGATGGCTGCGGGCCAGATTCGCCGACGGATCCGGCCCCATCTTCACCTCCGAATCCATCTTTGTGTTCTGCCGCGCGGCCCAGTAGGTCAGATAGCGTTCGGCCCGCTCATGCCAGCCCAATGCGTCGTTCGCATACGGCCCGCGCCAGCCCGCCAGCGGCGTGCGCCACGCAACCGCCCCATGCATCACAACCCCCTCCGGTTCATCCCAGATGGCATCGGCTGCAACACAAAGCGCAGACGCCGCCGCATTGATGAAGGGATCGGGTGTATCCGCCGAGATGCGGCCGGCAATGTCTCTTCGCTGCTGCTCTGTCTTCTCCCAAAGCGGTTCGAGCAAAGAGGCCGACAGTTTCTCGCCTTCCTGAATTCGGCGAAGGAGAAAATAGGCGGGTTTGCCGGTCTGCAAAGGGACGCTGGCCATCACCACCGGCAATTCAAATTCCTGTCCGGCTGAAGCCGCCATACCTTCGAGCGTTTCCCACTGTCTGCCGTCTGCCTCCAGAAGAACAGCCCCTGTCGGCAAAACTCCCTCCAGTGTCCCTACTTTGCTTTTTAAAACAAAAACATTTTGGCGAATCGAGATTTGGTTATTCCTGCAAAACTCAGGCCGAAACTGAAAAAACCGCCCTACCGGCTCTGCTTCACAGCCGATGTCGCCGCCGCGCTGGCCGCGTCGCCCGTTGACCCCGCCATAGACAATCACCCATTCGCAAGGTGTTTCAGTCTGCTCAATTTCGGCCCTGAGAATCACTCCCTCACCCTCATACAAGGCCGCTGCCGTCAGTTTCATACGCCCTTTGCCAAGGAGAGGGTCCTCAATTTCATATACCATCGAACCCGGCCGATAGCGGCTGATAAGCCGCTCTGCCTCATCCAGCCGGCGAATGGTTTTACCCTGTCGAATCCCCATCCGGATGTTCCCCCCATGGCCGGGCAGATACAAGGAAATCTCCGGTTTATCACCGGCATCGGCCCGGAAAGGTGTGTTGCCCCCGTAAAGAGGACGATTGAAATATTCCGCTCCATTTTCAATCACAAAATCCCCGCCGTCGGGCCGATAACGGAGCGGTCTGGCCGTATGGCCTTCCATCGTGGGCCGTTCCGCCAGAAGACGCTCCGGCGGATTGTAAGCAGCGGCGGGATATTCGCAAAACCCTTCCGGCAAACCCGCAAGCAAACTGCTTAAAAACACCAGGATTCGAGCCGGCGAAGACCTATTTTTACTGTTTCTAAAAAGCATAGCTTCAGCCGCCAAAAAACATTTTTTCCATCCTTGAAAAGCAGACAAACACCTCAGCGCAGCGGCCGGCTTTTCATCTCATATTCCAGACATGCAAGAATAAACGGCCCAACGGCCTTGGGGTCGTTGCTGCGAACCGGTTCACTAACATAATACTGAAAAGAGCCGTCTCGATAGGGTCTGCCTCCCAGCCCTGCCACTACGCAGCCCTTATGCAGATGCACCTGCCCATCGGGAGTTACTTCAACAAATTCCTGAAAAATCCCTTTGTAGCCCCTCTCTGCCGCGTCCATAAAATCAGCCGGCAGATGCTCTTGGCGAATTCCCTTCAAAAGGGAATAAACAAACATAGACGAGCAGGAGGATTCCAGATAATTGCCTTCTTCGTTTGGTTTATCGAGAATTTGATACCAGACGCCGGTCTTGGGGTCCTGCACCTTCACCACAGCAGCCATCAGCCGCTGGAACATCGCCTCCAGCTCCTTCCGCTGCGGATGGTCCTGCGGAAAATACTCCAGCGTATCCACCAGCGCCATCGCAAACCAGCCCAGACTGCGCCCCCAAAAATGCGGAGAACAGCCCGTTTCCGGATCAGCCCATTTCTGGTCGCGAGATTCATCCCAGCCGTGATAAAGCAGTCCTGTTTTAGGGTCTCGCGTGTGCTTTTCTATCAGAATAAACTGCAGTGCCACATCATCAAACAGCGGCTTTTCATCAAAAGCCGCCGCATACTGCGCCAGAAACGCCGCTCCCATATACAGCCCATCCAGCCACATCTGATGCGGATAAATCTTTTTATGCCAAAAACCCCCTTCCGATGTCCGCGGCTGCGTACGCAGCTGTTCCCGCAGCAGCTCTATCGCCTTGCGGTATTGGGGTTTCGGATTCCGCAAATACAAATCAATCAGTGTTTTGCCCGCATTAATATTGTCCAGGTTGTAGGTGGCGGCATCATAGGTCAGAATCTTCCCTTCTTCGGTAATCAGTGTGTCATAATACTTCTGCACATAATCCAGATAGTCGGCCTTGTCATAAAAAATCCCGGCGGTCCAGATGGCCTTCATCATCACCCCTATGGCATATTTCCACCGCGGCTTAGTGGAAAAATCAATCATCCACGGCTCAGGATTGCGTGTCATCTCCGAACGGATAATCCGTACTGACCACGGTTCGGCCGAGGAGGGAGGATCTTCCTTCAGCAGAATCAAAAACGACTCGACCGCCTCCGCCACCCCCTCCTCTTCCATATTCTCAAACACACATCCTTTGAGCACCACGTTCCGAATCGGGCTCGACGGGTAGCCGCGCAGATGCCATGGATATTTGCTTTTGCGGCAGGTTACATTGGTCAGAAAAATATCCCGTACAATCGGCTTGAACGGCCCGCCGTCGCCCTCCTCATAATAAAAGTCAATCTTCAGAGCGGCTTCGCGAACCTCCTTCATGATGACATTCCGCATAAAAATTCTTTCTATCACGCCGCCCCGAACGGAATTAGTCTTAATCCGAAGCCCGCGGTCCAGATTCGGGCTGTCCATCAGACAATCTTCAACAAAAACATCGTGCGCACTGCCGGAAATCTCACTGCCGAGAACCACTCCTCCATGGCCGTCTTTCATCGTACAGCCGCGGACAATAATGTTCTCCGAGGGCACATTCACCCGCCGACCGTCGTTGTTGCGGCCCGATTTGATGGCAATGCAGTCATCTCCCGTATCAAAATAACAGTTTTCAATCAGAACATCCCGGCAGGACTCCGGATTGCAGCCGTCGTTATTGGGGCCGTGCCCGATGACTTTGACATTGCGTACCGTGATATTCCGGCTGAGCACCGGATGAATATGCCACATCGGGCTGTTGCGAACAGTCACCCCTTCAATCAAAATATTGCGGCAGCGATAGGGCTGAATCATATTCGGCCTCAAAAAGTGCCCTTCTCCATAAATCCGCTCGGACACAGGCACCCCTTCCTCCCCTTGTTTGACAAGGGCCTGTACGTCTGGTTTCTGAGTGGTTTTCCAGTTCCACCAGTGCTCCTCATCAGCGTTGCCGTCGAGGGTACCGCTGCCGGTAATGGCAATATTTTCCTGCTCGAAAGCATAAATCAGCGGCGAGTAATTCATACATTCCGTCCCCTCAAAGCGGGTAAAAACCACCGGCATATAATGGGCTGGATTATTGGAAAATCGGATGACCGCCCCTTCTTTCAGGTGAAGATTCACGCCGCTTTTGAGGTGAATGGGGCCTGTGCAGAATATTCCTGCCGGAACAATCACTTTGCCGCCGCCGGCGGAATGACAGTCGGCAACGGCCTTGCGGAATGCCTCAGTACAGTCTGTCTGTTCGTCACCGACCGCTCCGTAATCCGTAATCACAAACTCCTTGTCGGGAAAAACCGGCGGCTGAATTCGAGCCAAAATCTCCGGCACTTTCCCCCAGCCCTCTTCCTCGGTCAAGGCCGAAACCGACCCTCCCCAGCAAAAGACAACAGCCAGCCCTGCAAGAAGAATCCGCCGCAACTCGAACAATTTATCCCGCTTCATTCAAAGTTCCTTTCGTCTGTAAAGAAAAGTAAGCTCCCTTTTTATCCGCCAATCCGATCTTCTGCCCTCGTCTGCGTCTTCAAAGTATAAAGCTGAAAGGGCTCCACTTCGAATTCAATCACTGATTTTTCCTGCTTGAGGATATCAACCTGCCGACAGCCGACCAACACCGCCGTCGCCATGGGCGTTCTCACCCGACAGACCCCTTTCCTGGAAGGACGCAGTTTGGCCTGCTGTAATTGGCCGTTTTTCCACTCAATTTCCACCTCATAACCGCCCCGCGCCCGCAGTCCCCGAACAGACCCCGAAGGCCATGCACTTGGCAGAGCCGGCAGCAGGTCTATTCGGTCCAGATGGCTTTGCAGAAGCATCTCCGCAATCCCCGCGGCGGCGCCGAAATTGCCGTCAATCTGAAACGGCGGGTGGGCATCCAGCAAATTCGGGTAGGTATTATCTTTCAGCATGTCTATCAGAAGCCGATGCGCATGCTCGCCGTCTCCAAAACGACACCACAGGTTTATCTTCCACGCCTTGGCCCAGCCGGTCCCGCTGTCGCCCCGTCCCAAAAGCGATTTCCGCGCCGCCTCAAAAAGCTCCGGCTGCGCAGGAGTAATATCCCAGCCGGGAAAAACTCCCCACAGATGAGAGCAATGCCGATGCGTATCCCGCGGCTTATCTTTATCCTCCAGCCATTCCTGAAGCTGCCCGTATTGGCCTATCTGATTGGGGGCAATCCGCCCTTTCAGCGTCCGAAGCTGAGCAGCTAGTTCCGCATCGACTTCCAAAAGTTCCGCCGCCTGAGCCGTTGCCTCAAACAGCGAGCGGATGATTTGGTGATCCATCGTCGGCCCGGCAACCAGCCCCCCATGCTCCGGCGAATTGGAAGGCGTACTGATCAAAAAACCCGTGCGAGGGTCTTCCGTCAAAAAATCAACAAAAAATAAAGATGCTTCCTTCATCACCGGATAAGCCCGCTCACGAAGAAACTGCCGATCCTGCGTAAACAGAAAATGTTCCCACAGATGATGACACAGCCACGCCCCTCCAGTCACCCAAATTCCATGGTCGGCCGCATTGATAGGCGCCGTTCCCCGCCATAAATCTGTATTGTGATGCAGCACCCAACCCCTCGCCCCATAATGGGCCTGCGCAGTCAGCCGGCCGCTAATCACACAATCCTCTATCAAATCAAACAGCGGCTGATGACATTCCGGCAAATAGCAGACCTCCGCCGGCCAGTAATTCATTTCCGTATTAATATTCACCGTGTACTTGCTTCCCCACGGCGGATTCAGCTGGTCATTCCACAACCCCTGCAGATTGGCCGGCTGAGAGCCGGGACGAGAACTGGAAATCAGCAGAAACCGTCCATACTGAAAATACAGGGCCGCCAGGGCAGGATCCGTCTGCGGGTCTTTGAGCCGCTCATCGGTGGGCAAGTCAGCGGAGGCACTGCGGCCCAGGTCCAGATGAACCCGACCGAACAGATTTCGATAGTCCGCCTGATGAGCCGATAAAAGCGCAGAAAATGTTTTTCCCGATACGGCCTGGAGGGTCTGTGCACACCGGGCCTCCGGCTCGCCGCTGATATCCTGAAAATTCTTGAAACTCGTGCTGCCGGCCAGCACAAAAAAAGCCGTATCCGCCCGCTCAACCGTTATGGTTCCATCGTCGGCAGCCCTCACCGTTCCCCCGTCTGCCCATATCCTCAAACGGGCCGCAAAACGGAGCTGGCCGTCCTTTACCCGCCCTGTCATTTCAAGTTGCCCCTCCCCTGCGGGGCGAATATGAATCTCCTCATGCGGACTTTGCAGAGCCGCTGTAAAAGAAACCTCCCACGGACGGTCTGATGTGATACGGCCTGCTAAAACCTGCTCCGGATAACTGCTGAAATACGTCCGCTCATACGTAACCTCGCCGATACGGTATTTTATCTGTACCGTCGCTGTATTCAAATCCAGCATCCGCTGATAATCCGCCGCATTCTGGTGACCGTCAAACTTCAAAATCAAATCCCCGAACGGCTGATAGGACTTCTGCCGAAGCGGCACACTTATAAACTCCCTGTTGGCCAGTTCCTCGGCCTCTTTCTGTTTGCCCTCTGCCAGCAGCCGCCGGATTTCAGGCAAATACTTCACGGCCCCCGGCCGATGATAGAAATGAGGCCCTCCATTCCAAAGAGTATCCTCATTAAATTGAAGATGTTCCTGCTGTGTCCCGCCGAAAACCATCGCCCCCAGCCGCCCATTGCCGACAGGCAGGGCTTCCGTCCAAACCTGTGCCGGCTGATGGTATCGAAGCACCAAATCCCTCTGACAATCCGAAATTTTGTCAACAGGCCATTCTTGCTTAACCGTCGGGTCCCAGCCGTCTTCACCACCCAAAACCACGGCAACGGTAATCTGCCGCGCCTCTTCATCACGAAGCTGCCGTGCCCAGGCAACCCGACCTGACGGATTGGCGCCAGGTCCACGGCTCTGATACTCAGCATACCGAGCCGTTTTTTCCCGGTGGGGCTGATTCCAATTGTGCCAGCCCGCCGGATGAATAATATCCTCCATCTCCGTATTCAGAAAAATCACATTTGCATAGTCTCTCCAGGGACGGCCCAGATAGGTCTTTTGGCGGCCTTGCGGCTGGCCGGTAATACGGCAATTGGAAAACACATATCCCCACCGCTGCTCCTCCGGCGTAGAAGCAGCCGTAATATAGCTGGCTTCCAGACAATGAATCTGACATCGCTCAAAAAATGCCGTCCCGCTGCCGAAAATGAAATCGCAATGACCCGCGATATAGCAATCCTCATAATAATGCCGTCCGCGATGGTCCAGCAGCGTATCCTGCCAACCCAAAAAACGGCACCGGCGAAAGATGCAGCGGTCACCGAATACTGCCGTTGCCACCGCCTGGCCCACCGCTCCGGCACTGTTCTCAAAGGTCAGATTTTCCGCCGTAAAATCATCAGCACGGATAGTCACCGAAGGAGTAGCAAAGGTGCCGATTTCTTTGCCGTTTTCATCCCGAATGCCGGCATACAAATGATAGGTAAGAATCGTGGTCTGCGCATCCTGGCCAACCATTCGAATAAATCGTTTGCCCTCCGGCACAATCACACGCTCCTGATAGGTGCCCGGCTTAATAAAAATCTCAACCGGTTCATCATTTTCTGCCGGCACCGCATCAATCGCGGCCTGAACAGAAGAATAATCGGCGCCTCCATCCGCACTGACGGTAAGCCGCTTTAGCGGACGAGTACGCATCGGGTCGAAAAGCGCTGCCAGCCAATCGGCCATTCGCTGCTTCCACTGCGGCTCATACCGCTCCCACTCTGTCAGCCGATGGCCGGCTCCTTCAATGGTAATCAGCTTGCAGGGCACGCCGCAGCGGCACAAAGCCGACCGCAGGTCCAGCGACTGCTGATAGGGCACACTCTTATCGGCTGTCCCATGAATCAGCAGAAACGGCGGAAGACCCGCCCGAACACCCCATATCGGAGAAATCTTCTTTAAAAGACCTATCGCCTCCTCATCCATTTCCTTTCCGCGATTCAGCAGGTTCTGCAGCGATGGGCTCAATCCCCCTCGCCGCTGACAGTCCGCCGCCAAATCCACCGGCGGCGCCAGCCCAATCACCCCCTGCACGCGCGTATCCTCCTGTGCCCAAATCGCCGCCGAACACGCCAGATGACCCCCGGCTGAATAGCCCGCCAGCACAATCCGATTCGGATCTGCCTTAAACTCAGCGGCATGCTGCTTGACCCAGCGAATCGCCGTCTGCACATCCTCCAGACAAGCCGGCCACCGATGCGCCGGCGCCAGCCGATAATTTATGGAAAACCAGACCCAGCCGGCCTCCGAAAAAACCTCCAGCAGTTCGCCGCGGTCATCTTTCTTATCGCCGCCGCTCCAGCCGCCGCCGTGTACATAGAGTACCGCACCAAAAGGCCCTTCTCCCGGCGGAACACAAACATCCAAAAGCAGGTTCTCGCCGCCCGCCTGACCATAGACAATGTCCGTCTTCAATCCCGCTGAATCAGCCGCTGCCCAGCAAACACCTCCATACAGAAGCCACCCGATACAAAGAATACAAAACCTTTGAAGAGTTTGCCCCCCAAATGAGGTCGCTTGGTTCATAACCGCTTCCGCCGCTCCAATGGTACGCATTCGACAAAATCCCTTTCTATTTTAATCTTTCCCTGCCGGCTCTTCAAACTAAACTGCACTATTTCTTCGCTGCGCATCAACCCGGCATTGGGACGAAAACACCCTCTTCTTTGCAGACGGTGTGCGGAACGAAATGCTCTTCTGCTCAGCAGATTTCAGCTCTCCCAGGAAACACGTGGACCAGGAAAGCTCGAATATTCTTTCATTACAATCGGACGTCCCCGACGCGCCCAGGGCACCTGAATTTCTGAAAGCAGCTGGGAACTCGCATGAGCCCGCTGCATAATCGGCACAATATCCTTGATCAGCGTGATCGGCATCCCGTTATGACGACTCTTGACAACGTGAGCCGGATCAATATCCGCTGGCTGACCGCTCGAATCAAATGCGCCGTTCACACACAGCGTAAACGGACGGCACAGCACCAGCGGAACCTTATATGCACGGCCGCTCTCAAAGCAGGCCGCCACATCCTTCAGCATCCCCATACGAGGGTCCTCTGCCTCCTCCAGAAACTCCGTCTGCCGGCCGTCCTTGAAAACAATTTGGGCCTGATTGAAATTGCGGTAGGTAATTGTCGCCCGTTCGCATTCCACTACCGTTTCGCTTCGCACCTCCGACGTCGAACACAGGGTCGTATTATGAATGAGCACACACCCGTTTTCGCAAACAATCCGCATGCTGCTTGTATCTTCCGATTCGATCTCATGAACACGGTACAGCTCGGCCTCCACCACCAGCGGATAGGCCATCTGGTCCATCTCAGAGCCCGCCAGGTACAGCGAATTACTCAGCACATGTGCCTGCGGATTGTTCAGCGTTCCGTCCAGCACCCATTCCCCTCCGAAAGTCCGCACCGTCCCGCACCAGTGATTTCTTCGAAAATAAGCATCCGGACGCTGCCAGGCCGCCAGCGAACGAACCCGCCGAACCTGCCCAAACTCCCCCGAAACAATCCGCCGTTTCAGTGTCTGGACAATGCCGCTGTACAAATACTGAAACAGTACCGCTACCCGCCTGCCCGTTTGCGACTCCAGTGCAATCAAATCATCTATCTGCTGAATCGTCGGCACCGGCGGTTTCTCAAGAAAGACCTCAAATCCATTTTCCAGACACTGTCGTGCATATTGATAATGGCTGTCAATGCCGGTAAAGATGAAAACCGCCTTGGCTTTGGAACGAACCGCCTCCAGAAGCCCTTTAACATCCTCAAAAACATCAATTTTCCGCTCGACACAAAACTGGTACCCTTTTTCCCGCCGATTCGGTTCGCTGCAGACCCCAACCACCTGAAAGTAATGATTTAAAAAGAAAATCCTCTCGAGCTGTTGAAACGCATACCCCTCTGTTCCAATGACGGCAACCGGAATCATATGTAAAATCTCTTGCGCAAATCCCTAAAACAAAAATTGTATCCCCAACACAACCGTCTTACCGTCCCCCAATCAGACGGAACACCCTGAAATAGTATTCATTATAATCAACCTGTCCTTGGTCAAAGCGGTCCCATACCGGATCGCTGAATACCTCCGGATCTTTGCAGTTGCTCACATGGGCATCCGCAAAAAGAGCATTGACGGAATAATTGTTCGATGCCTTAAATTCCGAACCGGCATCTTGCATACGCTGGTGGCTGAGATTCTTCCTCCCCCACAGCACATCGGTGGCATACGGCAGCGACGGATGCAGGTCGGTAAACTTTTTGGGAAACGCCGCCGGTGCATAGATAGATGAAGACATCACCGGGTTTCGTGCAATGGGAAAATAAGTATATCCAATACGGACCCACTGATTACTCCCATTTCGCGTGTTAAAATCCTGAGGCAGCGTCCCCCAGGGCGGCGGCTGGTTGTACGATTCAAACTGGTACAGTTCCAGACGATTGCCCGGACAATAAAAAATCTTGGGCTCGTCCAGAAAGCCGCTCTCATAGAGTTTCGCCCAGCGGAGGGGAATCGGTTTTCCGCCCGGTCCAATCCATTCGGGTTTATCCCCACGATAGACAGCATAACTATGACCGGACTCCGCCTTGCCGTTGGTATCGACCGCATCCGGCAGATTTGGATACGAGTGCGAATACGACCGCATCGCCACGCCAACCTGACGCAGCCGGGAAGCACAAACCGTCCGCTTGGCTATGTCCTTAGCCGCTTTCAGCCCAGGCAGCAAAATCGACAGCAGCAAAGCGAGAATAGCAATCACAACCAGCAATTCAATCAGGGTAAATGCTCTTTTCTTCATTATCATTCCCCTTTCACATCCAATTTCCCACTTTCCCACACCTCCCGCTCATCTATTGTCAATTTTTATGCAAAACCCTACAAGGCAATCTCGCGCTTAAAAAAAGACAATTTTGCGCAACGGCTTATTTTTCATAGAGATAAAACCCCACTGCTATCTTTTGCCCATCTTTTCAGGAATAATTCTCTCTGGAATTGTCAGTCTGCCTATTGACTTTTAAACCGGATTTCGATATATTTTGTTCGTCGAACACTTATTTTGCGCAAAAGTCGAAGCCGTTTACCGCCTTATGAAACCAAAAGTCAAAATCGCCTTTGCTCACAGCAACATTACCCCAAACACCCAGGGCATCATGGCTGGTATCACTGAATACATCCGCGACAAAGGCGACTGGGAACTGATTATTTGGGCTGATTCTTCTCCAGAATCTCTCCTTTTCCTGAAAGAACGCGGCTGTCAGGGCGCCTTCGCCAACATCCAAACCTCGACAAAGGCCCAACAAATTCTTAAAATAGGGATGCCAATTATCGCTTTTTCGTCCATTCAAGCCCTCTTTTCACTCCCCTTTATCAGTGCAGACCCCGACCAGATTGCCCAAACGGCCTTTGAATATTTTAAAAATAAAAAGTTTACCAATTTTGCTTTTTTCGGCCTTACCGAGGCCCGCTGGTCGCTGGAGCGAATGGAATCATTCCGTCGTTATGTCGAAAAGGACGGCGGCACTCTTCACACTTTTCAGAGCAGTCCTCAACCCATTAAGGGCGACGCAGTCCCCCTAGCCAAACTCTGGATTGATACCATCCTGCAAAAAGGCCAGCAGCCCCTAATCGACTGGCTCCAGCATCTGCCAAAGCCCATCGCCATCTTGGCCAGCAATGACATCCTCGCCTGTCATCTGAGCAATGTTGCCGCCGAAGCCGGCTTGCGGATTCCGGAGGAAATCGCCCTCCTGGGGATCGATGATGACCAGGCCCTCTGCAATTTGTGCACCCCGCCCCTCTCGAGCATCGCCTTCAACTTCAAAAAAGCCGGCTATGACGCGGCCCTCCTGATGGAGGAACTCATCTCTGGCCGCCAGCAGCTCCGCGGTCAATGGATACGCATCCAGCCCTCAGGAGTGCATGAACGCGCCTCGACCGATATATATGCCCTGGAAGATGAAGACATCATCAAAGCCCTTAAGTACATCCGCGCTCACGCCGCCCAGCCGCTCCAGGTGGAGGAAATTGCCGACCAGCTCTGCATCAGCAAACGGGCACTGCAGATGAAGTTTCAAAAGGCCCTCGGACGTTCAATTCACGAGGAAATAGTCCGTGTCCATATTGAAATTGCCAAGACCTTGCTCATCGAAACCAACTTGTCTATTGAGGCCATTGCTCTTCGTTCAGGATTTCACTATGCTTCCAATATGCGGCGGGCCTTTCTTGACCTCACCGGAATGCTCCCCCACAAATACCGCCAAATCCATCGGGCTCATTAAAACGCGCCCCTGCCGACAGCCCCGCCCTCACAAAAACGCAGACGAAAAATGGAATAAACGCAGGGAAACTCAATGTACCGATGGAGATTGTCAAAACAGTCTTGCACGGGTATAGTGAAACCGATACGCCGCCTTGACTGACAAAATTGCTTGAAGCAAATAAAAACTTGAAAGCCAGGTAGGAGCCAACCCATGAAAAACATTCTTGCCGGCAGACCGTTTTTTGTCTTATGGATTCTCTTTGCAAAATGCCTATTGCTTGCAGCAGAGCCGCCCCTGCCGCCCAATTACCCCCAGGCATTATACGATGAATCCAAAGTCCCCGCCTTTACACTGCCCGATCCGCTGGTGATGCAGAGCGGAGAAAAAGTCACAGATGCCTCCATGTGGATGGAAAAACGACGTCCGGAACTTTTGGCCCTCTTTCAGACAGAAGTTTACGGACGCACCATGGCCGGCCGGCCGGAAAAAATGACATGGAAACTGACGGCCGCAGACCCTAACGCCCTCAATGGCAGGGCAATCTCAAAAAAAGTAGTGCTTTATTTTGATGACACAGAAGCCGGGCCTTCAATGCAGATAGACATCACCCTGCCCAAACAAAGCAGGCCTGTGCCGATGTACATGCTGGCAGAGTGGGGCAGTGTCCTGCCGGAGATCCTGGACCGCGGATACGGAATAATCATCTGTAAACTTACCCAGATTCAGGCGGACAGCCCCGACCGTTACACAGACAGCATTCGTGCCTTTTTTGCACCCCCCGGCCAAAAGGAGCCGAAACCAGACGAATGGGGAGCCATCGGCGCATGGGCATGGGGGTTGAGCCGTGCTATGGATTATGTACAGACCGACCCGGACATGGATGCCGAAAAAGTCTGCCTGCACGGCTTCTCGCGATTCGGCAAGGCCGCCATCTGGGCCGGTGCCCAGGATACACGATTTGCCGTCACATTCTCGGGAGAGTCCGGCTGCGGAGGTGCCGTTCTGGTCCGCCGCGGTTTCGGCGAGACAGTCAAAGCCGTCAACAGCAGGTTTCCCCACTGGTTCTGCGGAAATTTTAAAAAATACAATGACAATGTCAATGCCCTGCCTGTTGACTGGCATGAACTGATCGCCCTGCATGCCCCCAGGCCGGTCTATATTGCCGTTGCGGCTGAAGACTACTGGGGGGATCCGTACGGTTCATTTCTGGCCGCAAAATATGCCGAGCCGGTATATAAACTATTCGGTAAAACCGGCCTGGGTGTGGACGAATGGCCTGCGGTGAACACTCCCGTTGGGGACTATATCGGCTTCCACAACCGAACCGGGGGCCACGGCCAGACCCCCTATGACTGGCAGCAATATCTGAACTTTTCCGACCGACACTTCCGAATGAATGAATATCAAAATAAACAGCAGACTCAAAGGTGATGAAAGTACTCAACAGTGCAATTCTTGCAGAGCTTTCTTAAAATTTTAGGGGGTTAACAGTTCATGCAGTTGGGTTTGAGTTCGGCGGGGTCTCGATGGGCAAGAATAGCCGCCCTGAGGCCGGCAGCGGCGGCCGACAGCGAGTCCATCTGCTCGCCCTGAATCGGTTCCTGGGCCGAGCGCCAAACCAACACAAACCCCACAGCACAGCCGAGCACCCCCAGCGGAAGGGCCATCATGGAAACCTGCTTCAGCAAGGCGGGCGGCGCCTGCATACCGAGCGTCAGCAGGTGCTGCTTGGTGCAAACCTGGCCGGCGGAAGCAATATTCCCCACCGTCTGGGTCGTGAACCATCGCTGGAAGTCTTCGCGGTTAATGGGCAGGACGTTTTCAGGAGAGGGGGCAATGTGAATATCAAAGCCATGCTTTTCGAGGAGGAAAATGGCGACCCTGGCCCCGCTGATGCGGGATTGAATTGTCAGGGCTGCCTTATCCAGGAGGGTTTCCAAACTGCCGCAGCCGAGCATCGTTTCATAAAAGCCGGCTACGAAGGTCAGGCGGGACAATTTCTGGGCGAACTGACCGTGGGCGCCGACCATATCCTTACAGAGGATTTCTATCTGCTGATTTTGACGGCGCTGTCTGCGGCGAAGAGCCCGTATCACCGCCAGCGCACGCTGATTGCGACCTGTTGCCAACTGATTTCTCCTGCCAAAAATCTCCACGCAAACATAGTAAGATTTCGGCATTGGGGCCGAAGGGCTTGAGTGCGAAAAAAGATATTTTCTTTGTTTTATGGGTTTTTGGGCTGAAAATGGGGTTTTGGGGGAAATTTGCGCACCGCGGCGCGCAGGCGGCGCGCATTTTAAAGCCACTTGAAGACGGCCGTGCGCATTTTAAAGCCGGATTTTGGACCTGCGGAGACGCCGGCGCGCATTTTTGAGCCAGTTGAAAAGGGCTGAGAGGGGGCAATGGAGAGGAAGTGGAGGGGAAAAGCCGGAAACAATGGGGCAAACAGAGGGGGTTTGAGGCGGATGGGGTTTGTCGGGTTGTGCTCCTTCTGCTGCCCATTTTGATTCCTTTAATTCTTATACCTTGCGGCTCCTTTGGGCCGGATGTCTGCTCCTTCGTCATTCAAGCGGGTATTATACCATATATGATTTTGAAATCAAGGAAATGTTTGGTGATTATCAAACTTTTTAATATAGCCAAAGTTCTCTTCCGGCCGACAGAAATATTGCAAAGGAACTCATCACTTGCCAAAAGCCCTCTCAAATAGACCCTGCCGGGGGAACAGCCCAATCTATTCTTGCAAATACCAGCCATCCAGCCGACACTTTCCTCATTTTTTATCGTTTACAGTGGAGTGTCTTACTCAATTTTTTGAAAGTCCAAAGGGGGAAAGAATGAGTTTGAATCGGGCGTCGATGTTTTCATCCATTGCGGATCAGGCCATTTCGGATCGGCGGCGGCGACGGCTTCAATGAGATTCCATTTTCTAAAATAGTCTCTTAACGCCGACGACTTCCACAACCAGTCTTCAATCGACAAGGTGTCCCATGTCCCGTAAACAAAATTATCGTTCCATGCAATTCTTGTCGAATAACTTGCTTTTCGAGTCTGGAAAACAAGCAATTTGCTGTTCTTCTTTAAGTCGGCATCCGATATTTCATCTTTCTCTGTTTGTTGGGAATCCCGGATACAGTCGATAATTGTGCTGATCTTTTCAGGATCGGTAACCGAAAACCAGTAATGGTAAGGCATGCCTCCGGGCGTAAAAGCCGCCGTAAGTATTTTAATTTCGCTTACTTCCGACTTTTTTATGCGGAGAACGTGCTCTCTTGTCAACCCGATTTCAGGGAGAGTTCTTCTGCATCCGGATACAATGACCGCTAACAGCATTAAAGAACCTATTGTCTTATTCATAAACATTGCCTTTTTTTACAGTCGAATTGCCGCAATTGGCGATAAAGGCATTTATCCCGTCTTCTTCAATGTGTGAACTTGTCCCTAATTCTGTCTGCGGTTGAAGGTTCATGAGGTTCCGCTGCAATCAGTTTATCCGAGCCGGCCTGGCTGGGCAAGGGGCTGTTCTTGCTCCAGTTCATCCAGGTATGATATAGGGGGCAGGAGGCGGGAGGGAAATCTAAGGGCGTTTTGCAAAACTGCACCAAAACAACTGGACGGCCGCCTGCACGGGTTATGACAGTATAGGCGGCTACGAGGGTGGGGGTTTGGCGGCGGGGTTGGAGAGGAAGCGGGTCGGGTTTGGGGTTTTGGCAAAAAATAAGCAGAAAATGGGCGAATGGCTTGCCGGAGGGGGTTGGTTGGGTATAATGAGGGGCGAAACGGCTGCTTTGGAAAGACATCGAAAAATAGAAGGGAACAAATAAGGAGTTTTGCCAACCTTTGGACGTGCACCGAATTTCCGGGGCTGAGGCGAGAGATGCTGTGAATTGATTTTAAGGAGGATAAAAACAGATGGGCGTCTTGCGTTTCCCTGATTTTCCCCGAACTTCCCGCAAGAACTGAATATGGGTGCGATATGGTCAGGAATCTTAGCCGCCAAAATAGAGCAAAGAAAGGGGTGCAGTCAGTGGGACTTGATGACCGAAATCTATTATTACTGCTTCCGGGATTACAGCCCGACCCGGCCGGATACATCGACGGGATGAACCTGTATGCCTACTGCGGGAATAATCCCATCAACTGGATTGATCCGTGGGGATTGTGGAATGATCACAGCGGTTTTGGATCTGGTCAATTTGATTATAATAAACTTGATCAAGACTGGTGGACGTCTCCATGGAATCCTATAACAGGATCAGGCAGACATTTCAGGAGCAGACCGAAAATTGCTCAGGATCTACGCAGGGCGATTCGCGAACAAGACGCAAAAGCATTTGAACAACATATGCATGAATGGCAGGATTCCTATTCGCATTACGATCAAGGGTACCGATGGCCGTGGACTTTGGGACATATACCACACAGTATATTAGGAGCCAGCCCGGATAACCCCACTAAAAACCTACAAGCATATAATGAAGCATCTAGAACAACGCAAGAGTGGGAAGATTTATGGAATCAGAATCCAGGAATTAATGATTTAGCTAATGAGGAAGGAAAGTGGACAGGAAAATGCCCTTAATATTTTATGTTCCATATAAAGCAGGAGGATTTGTTTAGTGAAAACAAGTATATTTAAACCCATGATTATTGTCTCAATCGTCTATATGTATAGCATTACTCTGGCGGATAATTCATATATAATAAAAACAAAAGATGTCTTGTGTTCTGATGTTCAAGCGGTTTTATATACCCTTCAGATACTTCCCATGGACAAAGAGGAGGTCATTGTTATTCTGAATGAACAATGGCCCCAAAAACTCCAATTATTCTATCGGAAATCCGGACACTGGAATTCAACCAGAAAGGAACTATCACGGCATACCCGCGCAGGCCTATTCTCAGAAGAAGAAAATTGCGTTTTATATACTGTGTCAACAGAGATTGGGTCAAATAAAATATCTAATACAGAAATCTCATTTTATCGATATAAAGAGGATCTATGGAATTTGTCACATCCTGACAAGATTGTGCGTTTAATTCCTGAAAAAGCATATCAGAATGAATACATGGAATTGATCCCTCTGATCGAAAAACCAAAAACCTATTTACTAACGGGTGCATATACTAAAATAAGGTATGATCCTTTAAGTATTCTGGGTAATATTGTTTCAGGGGGGCATGGTGGCTTTGCAATATATCCTTTTCTAATGGAATTGAGTGAGGAGTCGACCGGATCATATTATGTGTGGCCGGAGAAGATGAAAACAACTGAGACTGTAAAATTCGATCAACTCGATTTGACAGAAGGAGTTTGTCATCTGGTTGGAATAAAATATAAGATATATATGCCTTCCAAAAAAAAGGTCGTGTATGCAAATTTTAATGTCGAGAAAAAAACTGGAATAAGCCGCAGACAGTATATGAAGGTTCCTCCAAAACCTCTTTCTTCGGTTATCCTGTGATTCAGACCAATAATGGTCAGATAGTAATTGCATGGGCCTTACGGAACGATGATCGATTGGGTTCGGGAATATTCATTTGTGAAAAATCAAATGAAAAATGGAACACCGTAAAGAAATTGTCCTCACTTTTTGATCAACCTCTGCTTACAGAAAACAAGGACGGTAACTCTTGTGTATTATGGCGTGAGGACAACAAAGGAATATTATTAAGCGTTAAGGAGGGGAATCAATGGAGTACGCCTTGCCTTATAGTAAATGATAATAATATAGGCACAAAAAATGTACCTTGGGATATAAAATCAGATAAAGACGGGAATTTTCATATCGTTTATTCCAGCAGAAAAATGGACTCAACAGACCCTCATATAATGAACGTTATATATGTTTATTTGGAAAGATGAATATCTATTTAATAGGCAAATATAGCAAGTGATTCAAAAATTGTATATAACAGCAGCGGCTCTTTGATACGTAAATACATCTATGGGCCGGGGGTAGATAATCCGGTGGTCATGGTATCCCCGGCGGGATCCTATCAATTGGATTGACCCATGGGGATTATGGGGGACGGGAGACCATAGACGTTTAGGAGATCTTGGTGGCGGACCAGGTTCAGGAGATCCTTTTGATTATGGTCGGTTAGACAATGATTTCTGGGGATCTCCTTGGAATCCTATTACAGGAACAGGGCGACATTTTAGGAGCAGAGATGAAATTGCACATGATTTAAGAGATGCAATTAGAAACCAAGACCCGAGGGCATTTGAGGAACATATGCATGAGTGGCAGGATTCTTACTCACATTATGATCAGGGGTATAGATGGCCGGGGACTTTGGGGCACGTACCTGCCAGTATCGTTGGCGCAACACCGGATGATCCTGCCCAACACCTACAAGAATTTAATGAAGCTGACAGAACAACTCGAGAATGGGAAGATTTATACAATAGAAATCCGAATATTAACGATTTGGCTAACCAAGGCAAAAATTGGGTTGGAAGATGTCCTTAAGTTTTAGGAGAAGTTTATAATGATAAGGGTAAAAACATTATTTAACTTGACAGTTGTCGTATTGACCATAAATATGTCTGGCGTCGTGAAAGGCGGAGAATATGTTATTACTGAAAAAAATATCTTGAAAACAGGAATTCCTCTTGATACATGGGCCGAAGCAGAAATTTACTCTACGGATGATAATGTTTATATTGTTTTAAATGCAATGAGACAAAATGAACTTTTTTTGTTTTCCAAGATTTCTAATGGATGGAACTCCGCAGGCAAGAAGGTGCCATTTGGGACTAAAACCGGGATATTTTCAGAACAACATAAACTACGATTATATACGATAGTAAATGAGCCTACCTCAAACAATAAAAGATTTCGGACTGTCATTTCCCTCTATGAAATTGATGAAGCGAAAATTGACTTAGGAAATCCGGCTACTACCATAACAATCCCCCCAGAGAAAATTTTCTCAAACGAACGTTGCAAAACAGGCGGAAAATTGCTTCCATTGTCCGATAAAGAGGGCCATTATTTGCTTCTGGGTACTTGTGATCAAGCAAAATGGGATCCCCTGGCTGTAATAGGAACTGTTATTTCAGGCGGACATGCGGGCTTTACCAACTGGCCTTTTCTGGCGGAAATAAAGGATGTCAATGAGATTGCATACCACAAATGGCCTGTAAATTATGGGACAAATGCGGTAGTGGCGATCAGCCAAGCCGTCTTGGTTGATAGTAAATATCATTTTGTGGGAACATGGCATAAAGAATATATGCCGTCACATGAAAGGATTGAGTACTCATTTTTTGATCTCAAATCCTCAAAATGGTCTAAACCGGAACTGATATACAAAGAAAAAGGAAATTATAGCTCCCCTTGTGGCAAACCTGCCATTCAGGCAAATGACGAAAATATTGCTATCGCATGGTCATTAGGAAACGACGATCAATTAGGGTCGGGATTGTTTGCCATCTGCAAATTTAATGGAACTTGGGGCGACACGGAAAAAATTAGCTCATTTGTCGGTAATCCCTTACTTATGCAAGATATTAATGGCAATATGTGTGTATTTTGGCGTGAAAGCAGAAAAGGAATTCTAGTGAGTAGCTTTCTAAATAGAAAGTGGAGTGAACCATGCATTATTGTAAACGATGAATTCATCGATACAAGAAGAACACTTTGGGATATCAAATCGGACAGGCAGGGAAACTTCCATCTGATTTATACTCGGAAGATTTCAGATAAAATGAGCGACTTCGGCGAAAATATTATGTACGTTCGTCTTGAATATGAGAACAGTTTAATAAAATAGTAAACCTCACACACCCCACCTATCCATCGGCACTTAACATTTTGTTCTTTGGCAAGGAGAAAACACCTAAAGCCATCTCCCCAACCATCCTTTATTGGGGGGGACGGCGGGGTTGGAGAGGGAAGGGGTAGGGTTTTGGGGGTGGAGCAAAAAATTGTGTAAAAAGTAAGCGAAAAATTGGGGGAACGGCTTGCCGGAGGGGGTTGAGGTTGGGTATAATAGCGGCGAAACGGCTGCTTTGAAAAGACATCGAAAAATAGAAGGGAACAAACAAGGAGTCTGCTAAGGAGTCTGCCGAGATTGGGAAGAGTTCTGGATTTCCGGGTCTGAGGCGAGAGAGGCCGTAATTTGATTTAAGGAGGATTAAAAACAGATGGCCGTCTTGATTTTTCCTGTTTTCCCCGAATTTTCCGCAAGAACTGAATATGGGTGCGATATGGTCAGGAATCTTAGCCGTCAAAATGGAACAAAGGCAAGGGGATGGCGGCAGCGACGATCCGAAAATATACTGCTGATATAGGCGGTCAGGTTTTGATGTTATTGTGTGTGATTGAACCGGCCGGCGGTATGGTGCGGGAATCGGCCGGCGCTGTCTTCGCGGCTGGTCCGTGCGGTCGAAATGGAGATTGGCGAAGACTGGATTGCCGGCAAACGCTATGTGACAATGGATACGGAAGAAGAGAACGAGAACGAAAAGAGAATTTACAGAAAAAATGTTATGTAATCCTTTATGTGTTTCAAAATATTCTATTTCAAGAGTCGCATTTTAATCAGAATTAAAACGCTTTAGTTTCAAGGTAATTCATGCATGGGAATGACAAAATAAGGTTTTACTATTGGAGGTTTATGAAGTTGTTGATAGTTATTTCAGTCATAGGATTTATTATAAGTGCACTATTGCATATTTTTGCGATATTTCACGTTTATCGTCCACCTAAGGCATTAATAACAACCTTGAATGTGGGCGCTGCTTTTTTAATTTATATATCTATTATCATCTCAAGACGAATCCGTGATAGACGTAACATGGAGGAGTTTAGAAAAGAATTATTCGCAGTTTGCCCAAGGTGGTTATCAGCGCTTACTGGATTTTTGATTATGTATGCATTAGGCGGTTTGGTATTTATTATTCTTAAGAAGCATTTCGGGAATCCACCGATAGATAATAAAGAAGGTGTCATAGGAGGAGGTATTCAAAGTTTTTTGGGTCATTTGATGTCTTTATATGCAGTTGCATTTTCAATAATATATTGCTGTGGAAAAATACGCAAAAATCACAAAGATGAAAATAGTTATATCTTGGAAGAATAATTGTATGTTTCTTTTGTTATTAATATCGTCTACGTGTTTTATGATAAGTTTCATATGTCATCTTTTACTTATGTTTAACATCAATATTCCCTCCGATGAAATTTTAGTGGGCTTAAACACTACATTGGTTATATCAGTAATCGCAAGAATCCATTTAACAAAATATTTACGTCAGAGAAATAAATGGTTTTGGAATAACTGTATTAAAAATGTTGCCCCTCACTGGATAAAAGTATGGACCAGTATATTTTTTGTTTATGGAATATGTATTGCCATAGTCAATTTAGCGGGGATGTTTTTAAGAATCTCCCCATCCATGACAGAGATAGATTCCGTAATCGCTTCAAAAAGACTATTTATAGGAGTATTTTCTCTGTTGCTTGCAATTTATTCGTTTGAATTATTTTTAAATCTTTCTTATACGATCCTAGATAAAAAAACAAAACAACAGAATGATGAGGAGATCTGTTTACGATGATAGATATCGTTAAGATATCTTATGCTATTTGAAAAAGTCATATTATTTGATGGTGCATAGAATTTTTTGGGACTGTCAATAATCTTTCGCACATTTTCTGAGAGTTCTTTTTCTGGTCATGGTTCTTGCCTTACCTGCCACCGCCGGGGGCGGCGAGGTTGGAGAGGAAACGGGTAGGGTTTTTGGTTTTGGGTGAAAAATTAAGCGAAAAATTGGGGAACCGGCTTGCCGGAGGGGGTTGGTTGGGTATAATGAGGGGCGAAACGGCTGCTTTGAAAAGACATCGAAAAATAGAAGGGAACAAACAAGGAGTCTGCTAAGGAGTCTGCCGAGATTGGGAAGAGTTCTGGATTTCCGGGTCTGAGGCGAGAGAGGCCGTAATTTGATTTAAGGAGGATTAAAAACAGATGGCC
>Ga0208198_1000694_pt1 | contig 35051 bp, 26 predicted proteins | sample AD_JPNTR2_MetaG_FD_184446 | JGI IMG/M metagenome (GOLD analysis project Ga0208198, IMG submission 184446) | Active sludge microbial communities of municipal wastewater-treating anaerobic digesters from Japan - AD_JPNTR2_MetaG (SPAdes) (version 2) | ecosystem: Engineered > Bioreactor > Anaerobic...
CAGCATTTCACGAAAACTCGCCAAATTTATGTCCATTTTTCCTGAATCAAAGTAGTCGTATGCGCTCGATTATGACCAAATCGAACGTTATTGCAGTGGGGAAGGTCTAATGATTTTTTTGGACAGGGCTATCTTTAGGCAAAGCCTAATCTGCGTTCGATATCCCTAAGCAGCCGCTCTGTTGCAAGCTCGGTATCGACCAAATCCTTGACTCTGCTGATGGAGGCCATCACAGTGGTGTGAGTTCGGCCACCAAAAAGCGCCCCAATGGCTGGAAGCGATAGTCCGCAGTGTTCGCGCAAGATGTGCATTGCGATTTGTCTGGGTAACGAGACGCTTTGGTGGCGCCTCGATGATTTAAGATCGGAAACGCTAAGTCCAAAATGATCGGCTACAACCTTGATTACAGTGTCCTGGTTGTGGCCGTTTGCTGGGACTACGTTGTTCATCAGATGGCGTGCCAGCTCAATCGTTATTGGAATCTTTCTGATTTTTGCGTGGGCAGAGACTTTATTCAAAGCGCCCTCAAGTTCCCGAATCGAGGATTTGAAGCGCTGGGCCAGGTATTCGGCGACTTCCTTTGGCAAGTCAATATTTTCCCTTTGAGCCTTGCGCAACAAAATCTGGACACAAAGTTCAAATTCAGGCGGGGCGATGTCGACTTGGAGCCCCCACTGGAATCTGGAACGCAGCCTTTCAGAGATACCAGCAAGCATTTGAGGCGGCTGATCACTAACGATTACTATCTGTTTGCCACAGTTGTACAGTTCATTAAACGTGTGAAAGAACTCTTCCTGGGGAAAATCCTTGGTGGTCAAGTATTGGAGGTCATCCATCAGAAAAACATCACATTGACCACGATACTTGTGTCTAAGTAAGTCCAATCTGCCATTTCGGCTGGCGGTCATGACCTCATTTACATAGGATTCACCAAAGGTATAAAGCACTTGCAGGTGCGGCTGGTTTGCGCGAATCTGATGCCAGATGGCGTGCAGCAGGTGGGTCTTACCAACCCCAACACCGCCGTGTATGAACAAGGGGTTGTACTGTCTTCCTGGTGCCTTGGCCACAAGTTCAGATGCTGAATGTGCTATTTCGTTGGACGGAGCCACCACAAACTGCTCGAAAGTAAAGCGCAAAAAAGGAGTGTCGGCTTCGTGCGTAGGCGCTGTTTGGCGATTAGCAGTTACCGTATTTTCCTGTGGCGTGTTGGACTGGGGCCTAGTATGTGGTGCTTCCAAATTTACAGTGACCGGGGCTTGAACTGTGTCCCAAAGGGTGTCCTTTATAATTTCTAGGTAGTTGTCCTTAATCCATTTGACTGAAAACTCGTCTGGAGCGCCCAACAAGAGGCTAGCGCCATCGGCCTTAATTACCTCTAGGGGGGCGAACCATCTTTCGAAAGGTTCAGGCTCAACGCGAGCCTTTAAAATTTCCAAAGTCTTGCACCAAGTTTCAGACATTCTTTTCCAACACTCCTAGCACCGTTTGGATGAAGAGTTTTTAGAGAGACACCTTAGCCTCGTGAAGGAGACTTTAGGCGACGCAAGGGTCTGGTTCAAGGCTTTTAGATCACTGTTTAGCAAACAGGCGTGTTATCAGGTAGTTATGGAGTGCAAATTTTCTTTGGCTTTTCTTTCAAGCTATACAACTCCCCAAGAAAGCAGAGAACCCAAGTTTCATTTTTAGAATCATATGGTTTTGAGCCGTGGTTGTTAAGCATTGGATTTGATTAGGTAAAAGCCCTAGGTTTTTTGGTCAGCAAGTTTTTTTGATGATTGTTCAGGTCAAGAAAATTTTAGTTTTGACCCAAATTATTCGGCTGGCTCGTCGTTTTGCGAGTCATCTTCTTGAGCAGGTTCTAAGGTAACGCACACGCCTTCCTCGCAAATGGAATCATCCATACAGTCATCTTTGGTCACGCAGGGGAAGACAAACTCGACGACCTTTGGGCTATCTGTGCAATTTCCAGATGTTATGCTCATGACTTCCTGTGATTCCAAGCGATCTCCCTCGGCGATCCAGGTTTGGATTCTGACTTGTTTTCCGATTGGGCCCATTAAACGCCTAGTACCATCGCGACTGCCAAAGGCTTCATAAAGCAGCGTCTTGTTTTTATTGTTTATGTCGGTGTCGTACATGGCGAACTGGGCTCCGTCATAGAGTCGGTCACCTATCTTTACTGTCACATCAACACAGCCTGTTGATTTGACCTCCTTGGCCCAGATCCACACGCCATACTCGCTAATTCCGCCCTTGAGCTGGTTACTTTGAACCTTTATGCCTTCCTTTTGCTCCACAAAGACGCCTGTATTTGGATCTTGGCGAAATACTCGGTTGTCGTTCGATTTTAGTTCTTCTCCGAAAGCCACGGCTGCATACAGGCTTATCATCTCAAAGTCGACGCCTCTTTCAGGATTGATTTGGAACTTGTGGTCGTAAAGGTAAATCGCCGCCAAGGTCCTTAAATAAGGGGAGGCATCGTCGTTTGTCTGAATTTCGGTAGGAAAGGGAGGGTAGAGCGCATCGACAAATGGTGGTGTTTCTTCAAAATTGCTTGGAAGTGAAGGATCCCAGGAGGCCATAGAAACCTCGGCTTCACCAGTGGCTATCACGCCTTCTTCAGCAATAAACGAATTCCACTGAAATGACAGCTCGTTATTGTCGACCTCTTCGAGGTGGGGTACGTCCAACTCGGGAATGGTGAAGGTCCTTTTTGACAGTTCCTTGGAAACGACGACTACCGCTGCGTAGGAAGCCTTATCAACTGGCTGAAACGATTTTGTTACGGGAACAAAGCCGGTGCGCTCAAAGCGGACACCCACCATGGGTGCGACTTCAGGGTCCAGCTGCTGCACTTCACACGATAGTTCAAAGGTTCCATCAGGTTTGACCTTAGCAAATTTGCCTGATTCTGCGCAGATAACTGTGGCATCAGAGGCTGCGGTACCATCAGGTGCCTGTAATACCTTGCCAATAACCTTAAAACTGATGGTGTTATCGTCACCGCATCCAGCCAGTGAGATAAGCGCCAGCGCCAAAAATACTGATGAAAAGATTTTGCCCACGAAAACCTCCAGCCTTGGGACAAGTCAGCTGCAACTTTAGCTAAAGTTCATGTTCTAGTCACGTTTTTTAGGGGCCCCATAAAAAATCGCAAAAACTGCGCTTCAATTACATGAAAAGGACGCAAAAGCTGTGGTGACCTGAAAGGATGGAGATTTAGCAGCTTTGGATAAAACTATTCGTCTCCTTCATGGATGTCAAACATAGCGGCATGCTCAGGCGTAATACAAACGCCTCCGCGGCAGAAGGAATCGCCGGTACAGTCTGCCGTTGTGATACAGGGGAAAATAATCGTGACTGCGCTTGGCTTATCTGTGCAATTTTCAGGAGCTAAATCAGACGTCCGAGCTGTTTTTATTTGGTTATCCCAGACGATCCAGATCTGGATGTTGACTTGTTTTCCAACAGGGACCTTCAGACGCGCCGTACCACCTGGACTTCCATAGGTTTCATAGAGCATACTTTGGTCAGAGTCTATCTCGTTAGTGTCGTAAACGGCGAACTGAGCCCCTTCAACGAGGCGGTCGCCGATTTTGACAGTGAAATCAATACATCCAAATGGGCTGACCTCTTTGGCCCAGATCCAAAGCCCGCTTTCGCTAATTTCACCCTTAAGTTTGTTACTTTGAACCAGAATCCCCTCCTTTTGTTCTACAAAGACGCCTGTTCGTTCGTCTTGACGAAATACTCGGTTATCGGTTGATTCAAGCTTTTCTCCAAAAGGCCGGCCTGCATGCTCATTTATCATCTCAAAGTCGACGCCTCTGTCGGGATTAACTAATAACTGATCGACATCTAGGTAGACTGCTGCCAACGTTCTTAGATAAGGGGTGGAGTTGTCATTCGTTTGAACCTCTACAGGAAAGGGTGGATAGAGTGCTTCAAGGGATACGTCATAGGGACTGGTTGGGATTGAAGTGTCCCACGCAGCCATTGAAACTTGGGCCTCACCAGTAGCCAAGGAGTTGTCCTCGGTAACCAGCGAATTCCAGTGAAATGTCAAAGCATCGTTATTAATTTCTTCAAGATGGGATGCTTGTGCCTTAGGAATAGCGAAAGTTCTGGTGGAGAGTGGCTTGGTTCTCCACCGTGATACTGCGTAGGAAACTCCATCAACTGGTCGAATGGATTTCCTGATTGGAACAAGGCCAGGGTACTCAATGCTAAAACCTGTTACAGGTATGTTCTCGGGGTCTGGTACATCTATTTCGCAGGATAGTTCAAAAGTTCCATCACGGTTAACCACTGTGAATGCCCCTGATTCTGCGCAAAAAACTTTGGTGGCGCTGGCCTTTTCGCCTGAGAATGATAAGTCGCCAACCAGCTTAAAACGAATGGTCTTATGGTCGGTGTTATTGTCACCACATCCTGCCAGTGAGATGAGCGCCAGCGCCAATAATGCTGATGAATATTTTTTGCACATGAAACCCCCGACTTCAGAACAACTTGGCCGACATTCTAGGGAAATAAAATTTGGTAAATCAAGTTTCATCAGTCATGTTTTCTGTCGTGCGACAGATTTACCGTCTTAGTTTCAGGGCCACCGTTTCAATTCCCAAAACCAGAGCATTTTGCTTGCCCATCGGCGGTCTTGCAGGTCTGGAATTGGTATGCCTGGCAGTCCAAGTATTGGAAGATGCCATCGATGCATATTTTTATGATGGTATCTTCACATTCCATCAGGCCGTCTTCACATTCGGCGCCTATGGGGGCGCAGGTCTTTGTTAGATATTTCGTCAAAATCTCGTCAGGTGGTACGTCTTTGTTTTTATTAAACCAGTCGTAAGAGCAGCTTCTGCGACCGTCTGTAATATCAAAGCATTCGATCCTTGCCTGTCGGCCACCCAGGCACCAGACCACTGATTCTTGGTCGCACTTGGATATCAAGGCATTTTCATCCAGTTCGTTCGTAGAGCAATGATCTCCGGTGCCTATGCATTGCAGTCCATCGGCGCCACGACCGCAGGCAAGGCCAAGGGCCGCGCAGTCAAAGTGTTGTTCAAGGCCATTTTCGTCGCATGTAACCAGCATGTCATATTCGCATCTTGGCACATTACAAGTCGGTAATTGGCAAGTGTCGTTGACGCACTGAAGCCCAAATAGCGAACAATCGGTTGTAATCAGGTGCTTTTTTGCGCCAATGGGCTCGCATGATGACAAAAGGCCGTCCTTGCAGACCGGACTATCAAAGGAGCACTCGGCGGATTCTTGGCCAAAATTTAATGCCAGCAGCACTTCTTCGCAGTTTATGGCCGATAAAATGTCAAAAAAGGCGGTTTGGCCACTGTTTACCAGTAAAATCTCTAATCCGTCTGTTAATGGCAGGGATGTGAAGGCCACGTGTTCCAAGGAGACCAAGCCCAAAATGCCTGATTCTGCACCACATTCCTGGATTTTTGTCCATGCGATGTAAGTTTCGGCTCGCAGTAAGGCGGTGTTTTCCCCACCCTTTGTCTGGTCGACGAATTCTGAGTCACATGAAAGAAGGCCAAAGGCCATGAGGGTTACCAAAAGAAACGCTTGGCGCATTTGATGTCTCCAAGTTCATATCCAAAGGCTTGTATCAAAGTCAAAAAAGACGCTGATGAAGTTTAGCCTGAAAGGATGCAGATTGAGCAGTTTTTGGCCAAAACTGCCGCGTAATTGAGGGTAGGTTTGCGATTTGGCGGGAATTTAGGGTGGCGTCTACTGCATTCCTTCTTCGAGAATGCAGTCCACCAGGGTCAGCGAGTCAAGGTCGCCCAGGAAACGTCTTCCATTTATGAAGAAGGTTGGAGTTGCTTCAACTCCGTTTCTTAGACCTTCTTTTTTGGCTTCCACCAAGTGTTCGCGTACCTCTTTTTTGGCAGACATGTCAGCAAACGCGGCCTTATCAAGGCCGGCTTCTATCGCAAGATTTGTGAGCCTGTCCAGGGAAAAACCGTCGAATTTCGCATACATGGCGAGCAAGAATTCCCAACCTCGATTTAAATCAATGGCCGCCTGAAGAGCTTGGTTGGCCTCTGTGGAATACTTGTGGGACTTGATTGGGAAGGGCTTGAAGATCAGTTTGACCTTGCCAGCTAGTTGACCAGTGGTGGCCTCCTTGTAAATCTCAGGAATCAGTTTTGAGCAATATGGGCACCTAGCACAAGCATAAATGGTGACCTCGACTGGTGACTTTAGGCATCCAGTAATGGCCGCATTTTTTTGGGAGATTTCATAGGTTTTGCCTGGACGCATCATGCTAAGGCCGCGGCGTTCAAGGGACCTTTTCAAGGTGGCTTCATCAGCACCAGTGGCGGCCTTTTGGCACATCCAGTCAGCCAGTCGAGTAACCAAGGGGTGCACTGGGGTGGACTTTAGGCACGTGGCAAAAGTCTCATCACAGCCATCGTATGGATATTCACTTGCAAAAACAGCGTCGACCACCTTTTTGTGGGCTGGGGAAAGGTCGTCACATGGACCTGCAAAGGCCAGCGCAGGAAGGGCGGTCAAGGCCAAAAAGGCTAATAATGTTGTTACTTGTTTCATGCAAACCTCCTTGAAAACCATGGGATCATCTCGACGCCAATTGGGTGTTCATCGAAAATCAGTACGTAAAGTGATAATGCCAGCCATCCAGCGTCACGTAGCATTGTCAGGATGGATATGGGGTCTTCGTCGGCCCCTGAAGATGCGAAGCAGCCGCATGACATGTCCAGACCTTTTGCAAGGGCGATTCCGAGTGCCACCATGAACATCACCATCATGCCAGCTACTAAAAGCGATGCGGGCCTGACCCTGAGGCCAATCAAGAGCATCACGCCAACGAAAAGCTCAATCCAAGGCAGCCAAATGGCCATGATGTTGATCAAAGAAAGGGGCAGGATTTCGTAGGTGGCTATGTCCAATGCAAAAGACGCTGGTGCGACAATCTTGAACCAGCACGCCGACAAAAACACCCAGGCAAGATAAATCCTGACAAACAGCGCGATTAATGAATGGCCTTTCCAATGCATGAAACTGCCAATATTTCCAGTGGTTGAGTGTGGGAAGAGGTCTCTTTTCACTGTGGCCTTACCTTTTTTGATTCTCATTCCTTTCGGCCCTTTGTTCAGTCGTCCTCTTCTCATGGCGCACCCCCTGTTGTGCCAAGACCAGCCTCAAACAGAGCTTTGGCTCCACCTTTCACGAAACTGACATTTCTCATCCCACGGCCTGCCAGTTCCCTGGCCAGTTCCCTACCTGAGTCAGGGTCCAACCCATCTCCAAACACCACCACTCTTGCTGCACGTGTCTTGACCAGTTCTGCAACTTTTTCTTCCGGTACTGGGTCAAGCCAGTCAAAGGGGACGCTGACTGCCTTTGGTACGGAGCCTTGTTCAAACTCATCTTTTTCTCTGGCGTCTATTAAAAGCGTTCTGTCATCAAGAATGATGTCGCTTTCCACTGTGATTTCATCCACTTCTCCCAAAGGCTCAGGGCATGGAACCATCGTTTCATAATCTTGGTCGGCCACCCAAGGAAGCGGGTTTGGCCTGAACAGATTGACGGCCACTGCCACCAAACCAGATAAAAGCAAAACAACCAACGTATCTCGTATCAGGCTTTTCATCGCCATCCCCTCTAATAGCCAAACGGTCACGACTTTGACGGCCCTTATTGGACACAGGATGATGACCTTTGAACTTGCTCATCCTGGCGCAGTAGATCCTGGACTCTTTCTTCCAGCCCAGTGCTTCCAGACGACGTGTCCCACGGCATGTCAATGATGGGAGCACTATCTGCTAGGCCGGGTCCCCAAAGCATTTTGTCGCCTGTCCATGCGACTTTTAACGTGATGCGATGGTCATCAAACGCATAGTTTTGCGCCGTGCTAAGGCGGTTTGAATAGTCATACCCAAGACCAATGCGGACACCCTTCAGATCGGGCGAGAAAAATGCTGGTCCGACCCGAAACAGCAAGTCACGCCTAGCGGTTGCCGAGCCAAAAATGTCGATTCCACCAAAACCTGCGGAATCTGGGTACCAATCAGCGGAAAATGAGGCCGAAGCCTTTGCTAAAAAGCCCTTTGGAAGCCTGAACTGCGTAGAAAGGGCCAAGCTGGCACCATGAAGATTATAGGCTGGATGTCGTGCTCGGTAAACTCGCCCAGCCCCTGCCCAGACAAGGTTTCCGATTTTGCCAAGTGGGACGTGGCCACCAAGGGCCAAGTCAACTTCTGTCCTTGTTCTGGGAAGTTCCCTGAATATGCGGCGGCCAGCCCCGAAAAACGCTGTGACCCAGCGGCTTATCTCGATTTCAAGCTCGCCACGGTGTCCGGCGGAAAAGGATACTGGGCCGGCCTCGTTGCGAAAACCGAGGGGCATTATCACCAAGTCTGGCCGGTAAGACAGGGTAATTCTGGGAGATGAAGCCCACACTTGCAGGCCGACTTTTCCTCCTAGCTGCACGTAGGATAGTTTTCTTGTGTCCTTGGCAAACAGCCAAAACATTCTGGTTTGAAATTCGAGCACTGGGCGTATGACGATGCCAGTTTCAGGGGACAGATTTAGCCAAAAGTCCAGGCCGGAAAGGGCACTGCCGCCTGCAGACGAGTCGCTGGTGGCATCGGTAGGGGAGCCCATCCTGGGGTTACTGGTCCAGCCGCCACTGGCCTCAAGTCGCCATGACAGATCAGGCATGTAGGTGCTGTCTTGACGAGCGATAAGGCTAGGTAAAGCCAAGCGTTCAATTTTCCAGGCACTTTTTGATTTTCTGGCTTTCAGCAAAAGGTTGTGGGTGTCTTCAGGGGTTGCGACTGCCTTTAGCATCAACGCCCTGACTGCGACTGGAGAGCCATTTGAGCATGCTGGGTTTTTTAGTGCCTCAGTGGCCATGTCAGGCTTTCCAGTGGTCAGATAGGCCCTTGCAAGCCATGTTCTGGCCTCACAATCGTCAGGGTGATTTTGCACATGCCTAGTCAAAACCCTGATGGCCCACATTGTGTTGTCGGCTGTCAGATACGAAACTCCAAGCAAGACTTGAATGCCGCGGTCGTCTGGAAACGCTTTTGAGTAGTTTTTGGCTGCCTCTACAGCGGCTTTTCCTTGGTCTGACGCGATTAATTCTTGGATTTCTTTGATTGCACAATCTGAATCCTGACATTGGGCCTGGGCTGTTGTCGCGCACAGTGATAAAAGCCATGTTGTAATGGCAATGGTCGCAATGGCTTGAAAAGTATGGCTTATTTTAGCAGTGTTTTGTTTTCCCCCGTCTATGGGGTAACGTCTTTGCAACATCTAAACCCCTTAACATTTACTTGGTTGGGTTGAACAACTGTGTCACAGCGGTGCAGTATTTCCGAGTTGGAGCAGTTAAACGCTCCGCCACGATAAACAATGGTGTTGTTGGCTGCGACCATGCCCTCCCATGCGTTTCCACAGACGTCAAACATTCCCCACTCGTTTACACAGTGTTCAAATGAACCAGTTGGTTTTAGTTGGAAAGCCGCGCCACACGGGCCTCCATCGCCAGCTGGCGACGCTTGGACACGACAATGAGGATATGGGCATTGCGAAACTGAACTACATGCCTCTGATGAGCAATAACAAAAGGCGTCAATACCATTACAAATGTCGGCTATGTAGTTGTTTCCATAAACGTAGGTGTTATGCGCCGTCCCGGTGCAAGATAGGAGCCATTCTGATTCAAGGCAAGGTCGTTTTCCAGCACTTTCACAGGCGGCTGTGATGGTTTCAAGATCCGAGGAGTATACGCGCCATGGAAGGACTCCAGGCCGGCTGACGGCCGTGTTTGATGTGCCGTAAGAGTTGTCAGTGGCGTCGGATCGACTGTTCTCGTATAGATCCATGCACCAGCCTAGGTGGCTTGAATTTGGGCGCACATGGACCATGTCACGGGGGCATGGGGTGCCAGGGTCTGTATCAGGGGTCGGGTCGGGGGTCGGGTCGGGTGTTGGATCTGGTGTTGGATCTGGTGTTGGATCTGGTGTCGGATCTGGAGTCGGATCTGGAGTCGGATCTGGTTCAACATCAAGGTCCGGGTCGGCGTCTGGGTCCGTGTCCGGCGCAATGTCCAGGTCTGGGTCCGTGTCCGGCGCAATGTCCAGGTCTGGGTCCGTGTCCGGTTGAGTATCCAGATCGGAATCAGTGTCAGAGTCGGCATCAGGGTCAAGGCAGCCACCTTGGTCATCCGGCTCGATTGGGTCTGGCGTATCCAGATCTGGATCGAGGCAGCCGCCTTCTGTTTCATCTGTGTCTTGTGTATCGGTCGGTACATCAAAGTCAGGGTCAAGGCAACCAGACTCGTCACTCCAAGTGTCCTTGGGTTCTATAACATCCACAGGGTCTATCGGGTCTCCAGAATCTGGTAGCCTCCAAGTGACCGGAGTGCAGCATCTAAACCCAAGCGCACTGGGGGTCCAGTTGGTTGGTATGTAGTCACACCGATGGTACTGTTTTGAGTCTGAGCAATTAAACGCTCCTCCGCGGACCGTTTTGTCATTGCCACCAGCAACGTGTTCCCACAGATTCCCATTCATGTCGAACACGCCGTAAGCATTGGTGCAATCCGGGAAGGCCCCAGTCGGTGTTGGGTGGAAACTGGCGCCACATGGCCCTCCATCCTGGGCTGGAGAGGGTTTGCCATAACAGTCAACATAAGGGCAGATTGCTACGGACTTGCATTTGCCATCGCAGTCACAAAAGGTGTCTAAACCATTACATATTGCAGGGTCATAAGCGTCTGCATAAGCATAAACTGTCTTGGCTGGTCCCTTACAGGCAAATTCCCATTGGACAGGTGTGCACAACTCCTTGCCTGCAGCCTTACAAGCGGCATCTGCCGTGGCATTGTCTTTGACCATCCATGGCATAACGCCAGGTCGTGGCAGGCCCATTTCATCGATCCTGCCGTAGTTGACAGCAGTCGCATCCACCCTAGCAGCCTCGTAGGTGTCAATACAGAAGTTGTTTTCGATAAGCACCATTCCTTCAGGGCATGTTGGCACTGGGTCTGGCATTGGTGTGTCGTTTCCAGGTCCAAAGTCTGGGAAAGTTGGCGTGATCTGCTTGACTGAACACTCGTGGTTTACACACTCAAAACCAAGTCCGCAGTCTTCATCCTTGACGCAACGCCAAGTACATTTGCCATTACTTCCACATATTTGTAGCCCAGGACAGTGCTGGTCCTCATAGCATCTTTCTTGTACACACGAATTTGGCAGTAAAGCCACCATAGCCAGACCGGCTAGAAGTTTTAGCAGGCGATAAAATGAATGTTTTCTTTTAGCAGGCGCTGACATTTAGCCTCACACCATAGAATTCCAATGCTTAGACATTGTGCCAGAAACCACCATCCACCATCAACCCCGGGTGGAACTTAAACTTGGCATTTGATACATGATGGATGCCTGTTCAAGAGGTGCTAAGTAAATATCAAACGATATTTTCCTTGAAAATCGACGATTATTGTCGCAAAGTGGTGCGGCTTTAGTGTTGTGGAGGTTTGCCACGTGGGTGAATCGGATTTGAGCAGAGCTGATTTCGTAGGTCTTGAGCCTAGGCGGATTAATCTGGCTATCGGCGTCATTGCGTTGCTATGTCTTTTGGGGATTGGCATAGCCGTCGATTTGACTGGTGTTTTTGTTTTATCGAGAGTGGACCCTGACTATCAGAGTTTTTGTGCGGTCAGCGAGGGAATGAATTGCGAGACAGTGGCTTTAAGCCGCTATTCCACAGTGGCAGGTGTTCCTATCGCGATTTGGGGGATAGCAGGTTATTCATTTGTCTTGATTTTATCAATTCTTAGCCTGATTAAGAGGATTCGTCTTCCAGGTCCAGGCCTTTTAGTGGTCATGGGCGTTTTGATGGTCGGTGTTGGGTTTTACCTGATATATGTGATGCATTTTCTTATCAAGTCGTTCTGTATTTTGTGTATCGCCTTGGATGTTATAAATGTCGCAATTTTGACGTTGGCCATAATTGCCGCTAGGGCTCGGCATGGTAGCTGTATAAAGTCAGTACTCCTGGATATTGCTGCAGTATTTAAACGCCCAGTGTTAGTGGTCGTCATAGCCATCCTTGGATTTGGTTCTCTTGGTGCCGCTTACACACTTGGGCCAAAGTACCTTGCAAGTAAAGGGATTCAAACTGGGGGACAATCCCTTGAGTTTGTGAAGTCAGGCACGGTTTTTGCGCCCAGCGACAAAGGGAAGGCCACGGATCCTCAAACTTGCGGGCGAGACGGTGCAGCTATTAAGGCGCCACTGACTGGCCTAACTGACGATGGGCATCATTGGATAGGTGGTGAGGACCCCAGGGTGGAGATCCATGAATTCACGGATTACGAGTGTCCTCATTGCAGAAAAGCCCACATGATGGTCAGAAAACTTGTGGCCTCGGATCGCCACATCCGCGTGTACCATAGGCATTTACCACTGGATATGGCCTGTAACCCGGCGATTCAAAAGCCATTTCACGCTAGGGCATGTGAGCTGTCCAAGGTGGCGGTATGTGCTGGCCAACAGGGCCGTTTTTGGGAGATGAACGATTTCTTGTTCCAGAAATCTGATGATATTCGGGCTAAAAACTGGACTGCCGATGATATAGCACAGCGTCTTGAGTTGGATTTGGACAAGTTTAGATGCTGCATGGACGATCCAGGCTCAGGGGCCATTATAGACAGCGACATTGCCGAGGCTAATGGACTGGGTTTAAAGGGAACGCCAGCTTTTGTGATCAACGGACAGATTTACTACGGCAAAGTGCCAGACGAGGCCCTGAAACACGTAAGAGACTAAACGTTTAATAATAGCCTTTACCAAGAGGAACCCCAATGAATAAAACGACATACCTGCTCCTGTCCCTGTCCCTGCTCTTGTCCTGCGCCAGCACCCCAACGCCGTCCGCCCAGGTCGAGGCCCCCATGCATCTAGGCGAGCCAGTTATAGACTCTCATGTCCACATCTCACCAAACATGCAGGCGCTTGCAACGGCTTTGGAAGTCTTTGAAAAGTCTGGCATTGGCAGGTTTGTTGTAAAGAGCGCAGGCCCTGTTGGAACTCCCAGATATGAAGCCAATTTAGCTATGGAAAAAATCATGGCTGGTCGAATGAAATCCTTCATCAATATCGACTGGCAGGGGATTGATTCTCCAGCCTGGAGTGATTTACAGGTAAAGGCCTTGACCCAGGCAAAGGCCGACGGCATGGTCGGAGTAAAGGTTTTCAAGGCATTAGGACTTGGTGTGCGAACGGCCAACGGAAAACTGCTATCTGTTGATGACCCAAGGTTGGACCCCATTTTTGAAACCTGTGGAAAGCTGGGCTTAATCTTTGCTTGGCACATCGCGGACCCAGTCGCCTTTTTTAAGGCACCCACTCCAGACAATGAACGCTACGATGAGCTGAAAATAGCTGAAAGTTGGAGCTTTTATGGTAAGGACTTCCCCTCATTTAACGAGCTAATGGAAGCCCAAGAAAGGCGGATTAAAAAGCATCCACAAACCACGTTTTTACTTATTCATTTTGGCAATAATGCCGAGGATTTAAGCTATGTAGATCGCCTTTTGACCACTTATCCCAATGTTTACATTGACATCTCAGCCAGAGTCCCAGAATTTGGTCGTCACCCAGCAAACGAAGTAAAGGAGTTTTTCATCAAGCACCAAGACAGAATCTTGTTTGGCTCAGATTTCATAGTCAGCTTTGACGGCAAGATGCAACTCGGCTCCGTCTGGCACGTTGAAGGAGAAGAGCCAGGCCTAGACAATGCCGTCGAGTTCTTCACCCGCCATTGGCGCTACTTTGAAACAGACGCAAAGCAGATAGAGCACCCAACCCCCATCCAAGGAAAATGGAAGGTAGACGCCATCTCGCTGCCAAAGGATGTCTTGCGGAAACTGTACGTAACAAACGCAGAAAACCTGATTTTCAAGCCGCAGTAGAGGGGCGGTGTCAGGGACAGGAGGCGGTGGCAGGGACAGGGGCAGGGACAGGGACAGGAGGCGGTGGCAGGGGCAGGGCCAGGGACAGGAGGCGGTGGCAGGGGCAGGGCCAGGGACAGGAGGCGGTGGCAGGGGCAGGGACAGGCGGCAGGGGAAAATCGTGCTTGCGTTCGGTTGCATGGTGTGCGATAAATCCGGGTCATGAGAAAGCTACTTTTACAACTTTGTCTCTGGTTTGCCTTTTGCCTGGCCGGGGTATTGCCGGCTGCTAGCGCCACAGCTCAGTCCTCGGAGATTATCGCTGTCTTCGAGATTGAAAGGCGGGGAGTCCCTTTAAAAGCTGCTACGATGTCGAATCTAAACGACTACATGTATGGTCGTTTGGCGTTTGCTGGTTTTAAGCTTACTCCCCAGAGTCAAGTTCGAGAGCGTGTTGTCAGTCTTAAGCGTGAGTCCCACACAGACTGCTTTGACCAATCCTGCCAAATCGAACTTGGCAAGGCCGTATCCGCCGACAAATCGTTATCCAGTCAGCTGATCAAAATTGGCGATGTATGCTCGTTGCAATCACAGATCTACGACCTCAAAACTGAAACCACGGATGCCGGTGCCCAAGCTGAAGGTCCGTGTACTGTCATCGGGATTAAGGGCTGTATAGACCAAGTCGTTGCCATACTCAAAGAAGGTGGTGTTGTGCCGACAGCACAGCGAGTTCAAGATTTGGGCAAAGGCGGTGGTTCAGCCAAGATCACCAGCTCCCCGTCTGGAGCCGAAGTGTGGCTCAACGATGAATTCATAGGCATAACTCCCCATATCATCCATGAAAAGCCATCCGGGACGTACAAATTACGCCTTGAATTACCCGACTATGTCTCCAACGAAGCGACTATAGTGATCAAGAAGGGTAAAGAGACCATACATCACCGAGAATTAGCCTCGAATTGGGGAAAAATCAGCATTTCAAGTTCCCCCACCGGCGCCACGGTTTATCTTGACGATGTATTGGTAACGGATAAAACAACTCCCTGTGTCTTGGACCGCGTCACCCCTGGAGTACACGTCGTCAAGTTTTTCCTGGCCGGCCACAGCGAGGGCACAGCAAGGACAAGCGTCATTCGCGGCAAGACAGCGTCAGTAGCAGCAAAACTAGAACCAATGCGCGGTCGTTTGGTAGTGTCGTCCAGCTACGGCGGCGGCAGTAAGTGCGAGGGTAATCTAAAGATCGACGGCCAAATTGTAGGCCGCACTCCCTGGCAAGGAGACGTCTCAGCCGGCTCCCACACAGTCGAGGTACAGTGCCCAAAGGGCAAGGCCAGCCAACAGGTTACAGTGGCGCACAATGGTCGTTCAGAGCTGAACATTTTGATTGAAACCTGTCCTGGTGGCTGGTGTTTGATTCCCGGTGGTAGTTTTAATATGGGCTCGAATGATGGCGATGATGACGAAAGGCCAGTTCATAGTGTGACGGTGCGAACGTTTGAAATGAGCAAGACTGCAGTAACTTTTAGGCAGTATCGAGCGTGTGTTTCTGCTGGTGGTTGCACGCCAGCCCATGTTGATGATGGTACATGCTGGATTTGGAACGGTTCGAAGTGGGAACAAGGTAGATTGCCCAGCAGTTTCCAAGGAGATGAGCAACCTGTAGTGTGCGTAGATTGGGATCAAGCTCAAGCTTACGCTAGGTGGGCTGGTGGTCGTTTACCGACAGAAGCTGAATGGGAGTATGCCGCACGTAGTGGTGGTCGAGACTGGAAGTATCCTTGGGGTAATGAAAACGCTACTTGTGAGCGTGCTGTTATGGATGATGGTGGTAATGGTTGTGGGCGTAATAGTACCTGGCCCGTTTGCAGCAAGCCGAGAGGTAACACAACTCAAGGTTTGTGCGATATGGCCGGCAACGTTTGGGAGTGGGTTCAGGATTGGTACCATGATAGTTACAATGGTGCACCAACTGATGGTTCAGCCTGGGAAAGGCCGACAGGCTCTGTCCGGGTTGTTCGCGGCGGCTCCTGGGGCCGCAACGCCGGTTACGTGCGGGCAGCTGTTCGCAGCTACGACTTGCCCGGCGTTCGCGGCGACCTCGTCGGGTTCCGCCTCGCGAGGTCGGCGCGCTAGACTCTTGACTCTTGGGCCCTTGGGCCCTTGGCCTTGCGCCCCTGTTGGCCAGGCGACAGCGCAGCGTAGGCGCCAATGGCCAATAGGGGCGCCCGGAGTTGCGCGTCTGCTGGATGGTGGAGTTTGAGATCGATTTTTTTTCCCTCCCCCTCACCATTATGAAACTACATAGCAGGATCAGGGACAGGATCAGATACAGGATCAGGATCCGCGACAAAATCACTCCGTGTTACAAAACGCTACAAATGGTTACTTCTCTGCTATTGATAAGCTTGACGTTCGGCCACATAGTGCCTCAGCTTGGCCTATTGGTATGGCCCAAGACATTAAGGAGTCGACCATATGAAGCGTTTTTTGCTTTGTTTACCCCTGGCAGTTCTTGTAATAACAGGGTGTTCCAAGAAAAAAGTGGATGATGTACCTGAACCTCCAAGACCAGTCAGGATTGCCCCAGTCACCCGTGCCGACATTGATTCGTTGTTGATCTACGGCGCAGAATTACAACCCTCCGTCGAAGTAAAGCTCTTCTCAACCGTCATGGACCGCATACTCTCCCTCCCATTCCAGGAAGGAGACTATATCGAAAAAGGCGAAGTCGTCGCCCTGATCCGCCGCGAAGCCATGGACCGAGGCCTTGACCAGCTCGGCGCCCAACTACTGGCCCTCGACGCTCAGATCGCCAACCTCGAAAGCGAACTAGCCAGAGCCAAAGACTTGTTCGCCAAAGGAGTCGCCACTCAGCAGGCCCTCGACCAAGTTCGAACTAGTTACGACGCCACAGTCGCCCAAAGAAAGGCCTTAGTCGCCGGGCGCGGTCAACTTGCAGCCACAGCCGCAAACGCAGTAGTAAAGGCACCCATCTCTGGCGTCTTTGCAAACAGAATGTTCGAAGAGGGTGACATAGCCTCTCCACAGGCTCCCTTAGGTCGGATCCTAGTCATCGACACCCTCAAGGTCACCTTGAAACTAATCGAATCCCACGTAGCCAAAGTCCACATGGGACAAGAGGTAACCATCGACCTCGATGCATATCCAGGACGCACCTTCAGCGGCCACGTCACCAGAATTTTGCCCTACCTGGACCCAGAAACCAGGACAAACGCAGTTGAAGTTTCCATAAAAAATCCCAAGGACGAAGCCGGCCAATATCTCCTAAAGCCAGGCATGTACGGCCGTGCAAAACTGATAACCGAACGTCGCGAAAATGTAATCGTCGCCCCTGGAGAAGCCCTGCTTCTGGACACCAGAATAACAGGGGAGGCCGGTCAGGAACTCCGTAAGGCAGTCGTGGTCAAGCCCGACAATACCGCCGATGTTCGGGTCGTCAAACTAGGTGCAAGAGACGGCAATCAATGGGAAATCCTGGAAGGCTTGGCCGAAGGCGAAAGCTTGGTAGTTCGAGGCCACCATGGAATAAAACAAGGCCAGAACGTAGTGATTGATACTCAGGAGGACCGTCTATGAAGGTTGCAGAACTCGCTGTAAGGCGCGGGGTTACCTTCGGGATGCTATACCTGCTGATCCTGGGCTTCGGCCTTTTTGGATTGTCCAGGCTCGATCTGGATCTCTATCCTGATATTCAGTTCCCCGTCGTCATTATCATCACCTCCTATACCGGAGCAAACCCTCAAGATATTGAGACATTGATAACCCGTCCCATTGAAGGGGCTGTCGTTTCAGTCAAAGGAGTTGAAGAAGTATCATCCGATTCTAAACAAGGCGTTTCCCTTGTCTCGCTGAAGTTTGACTGGGGCAAAGACATGGAGCAGGCCGAAACCGACGTCAGGCGTAATCTCGACCTGATCAAAGGTTTCTTACCGGACGACTCACAAGAGCCAATCGTCTTTGCCTTTGATGTCTCGATGCAACCAATCATCATGATGATGGTTTCAGGCCCCTATCCCTTGGATGAACTGCGCCGAATCGCAGACGAGGAGATCGCTCCAAGACTTGAGCGCTTGGAAGGTATTGCCGTAGCCGATGCGGCTGGCGGTCTTGAGCGTCAGATCAACGTTCATTTAGACCCAGTCAAGGTCCAGGCTTACGGTTTGGATGTTAATCGCATCGTTGGCGCAATTTACTCCGAAAACCGCCAGGAACCAGGCGGCTACGTAGAGCAGGGTGGCCTGGAATTTTCGGTTCAGGTCGATGGAAAGTACCAAAAGGTTGAGGATATTGGAGATGTCGTGGTGGGCTCTCGCATGTCGGCCACTGGCATCCAGATGATTCGCCTAAAAGACGTTGCCGAAATCGTCGACTCGTTCAAGGATTCCAGACGAATCATGGCCGTTGATGGTGCCCCATCCGTTTGGTTGATGGTCAGAAAGCAGTCAGGTGCAAACACAGTACAGGCGGCCAACAGGGTCATGGCAGCCTTGGATGACGTTAAAAAGGAATTAGGTGGTGACATCGAATTTAACGTCATGTTCAATCAGGCGGATTTCATCAATGACTCCCTTGGAAACCTTTCCTCCAGCGCCATCTTGGGAATCATTATCACATTCATAGTGCTTCTCTTGTTTTTACGTAACTTCCGAAGTTCATTGATTGTTGCCACTGCGATTCCACTTTCAGTGGTTGCTACGTTCGCACTAATGGACATGCTTGGGATGACCTTAAACGTGCTTTCCTTGGCTGGTCTGGCTTTGGGCGTAGGCATGTTGGTTGACAACGGTATCGTCGTCTTGGAAAACATCTTTAGACTTCGTGAAGAAGGCAGAGGGGCTTGGCTGGGTGCAATCGAAGGTGCTAGCACCGTGGGATTGGCGGTCTCTGCGTCGACTTTGACGACTGTGGCGGTATTTGTGCCGGTTCTTTTTGTGCCTGGTATCACAGGTGTTTTGTTCAAGGATATGTCATTTACCATATCCTTCTCGCTGTTGGTTTCGCTTGCTGTCGCCTTGACTTTTGTGCCGTTGACCGCTTCGCGCCTGCTTGGTGGGAAACGCGGAAACCAGATTTTCGCCAAGGTGCAGGAGCGCAATCGTTTTTCAAAGTTTCGCGAAAACTACGGACGCAGCCTTGACTGGACCTTGTCTCACCGTTGGGCTGTTGTCACAATTTTGGTAGGCGTCATTGCGATTACCGTTGCGCTGGCTTCGTTGCTGCCCACTGAATTTATGATGGAAGGGGATGACTCGTTCCTGCCTGTAACTATCGAGGCATCTGTGGACAGCAATTTGGAGTCTACTCTGGGTGTCTTTGATGAAGCCAAGGCTGCGGTTGAAGGGGCCCTTAAACCTGGTGAAGCTAGGATGATAGCCACCGACGTAGGTATAGGTGAAGGATTTGCCTCGATTTTTTCAAAGGGGGTTCACTATGGAAAGATACGAATTCCCTTGGTAAAACCTGCACAACGAGAAAGAGATAAAAAGACCATCCAGTTATCCATTAGAGAGGCCTTGGCCAAGATTCCAGGTATTACATACAAAGTTGGAAACGTCATGGGATTTAGCGGTGGTGGCGATATTGATATCAAGATCATCGGCTATGACCTGGAAACATCCAGAGAGCTAGGAATTGAGCTTAGGGACAGGTTTAAGGCGTGGCATGACATATCTGAAGCGACGTTTTCTATGGACGACCAAAAGCCACAGATGACCGTGACCTTTGACCGTGAAAAGATGGGACGTTTGGGCCTTTCAACCGCTGCGGTAGGACAGGCCGTTTCCACAGCGTTTATGGGGCGGATTGCGGCTCAATATTCTGAAGATAGCGACGAATACAATGTGTTTGTCCGTTACGGAAAAGACTTCCGTAAAGACTTTGATGAGCTAAAGCGAATGCCTGTAGCTACCCCAGGCGGCAAGACCATTTTGCTTGGCAATATTGCTGATATTACTACTGAACTTGCTCCTGTAAGTGTCACCAGGTTAAACCAAGAGCGCGTGACCACGGTTAGCCTGACCTTGGCTTCTGTCTTTAAAGACGAAGAGGGCAAAGTACAAAACAAGGACTTTGGAAAATCGGTAAGCCGTGTCCAAAAGGCTCTCGAAGAATATCCCTGGCCAGATGGTTTCATGTACGAGATCGGTGGTACCGCTGAAGATTTCATGAAATCAATGCGTTACCTTGGGATAGCGTTTCTGATATCGGTTTTGTTGGTCTTCATGGTGATGGCCAGCCAGTTTGAATCCTTGCTCCAGCCTTTTATCGTGCTTTTCTCGGTTCCCCTGGCTGGTATCGGGGTGGTCCTGATGTTTGTTTTAACCAGATCCCAGGTTGATATGCCCGCACTTGTAGGGGGAATCATGCTTGTCGGAATCGTGGTTAACAACGCCATCATCCTGATCGATGCGGCCAATCAGATTCGTGACACTGGTGTCGGTGCAAGAGAGGCCATCGCAATGGCTGGGCGTCAGCGTCTGCGCCCTGTATTAATGACCGCGATGACGACCATTTTTGGAATGCTGCCAATGGCCTTGAAAATTGGTGAAGGGTCTGAGGTGTGGGCTGGACTTGCAAGGGCGGTTATTGGTGGATTAACCACGTCGACCTTCCTAACGCTGTACGTGGTTCCGACTGTTTACACGATTTTTGCTGGTAAACATCGAACTAGAGGCGAGATAGAGGCCGCCGAAGGTATCGGCCAGTTGGCAAACAATGGAAATAATCTGTAGGTGACCCTGGAGGTGCCTTTAAATGCACGTTTTCAAAAAATCTAGTCTGGCGGCTGCATTTGGCGTGATTTTCCTGGCCGGCACGTCTTTTGGAGCTGAATATCAGATAACTGACCCTCAGCTGCTTGCTGAGCTTGAACTTCAACCCACACCTGGATATGAACTGACCTTGGGCCAAGCCATTGCTGAGGCTGAAGCGCGAAATCTTGCCATCCAGGCTGCCAAACTGGAGATTGATCGAGCTGATGCACGGTTGGCTCAGGCTTGGGGTCTGGTGATGCCTATGTTGAGCGCCGGATTGAACGCGATTCACGCCGACAAGGCCGACGTTGTTGATTTTGGTGAAAGCATGGCGGCCGGACTTGGCCCCATACTTGAGTCTGTTGGTATTGAACTTCCGCCAATGGAACCAAATCCAACAGTTGTAAGGCGCCAGGACACGGTTACAGGCCAGATCACGGCCGCTTTATCCGTAATCAATGTCAAAAACTGGTTTACCATCAGTGCTGCCAGAAAAGGGCTTGATGTAACAAGGCTTTCTATCGAATCAGTGCGCCAACAGCTTTTGGTTGGGGTGGCTCAAGCCTACTACATGGCGTTAATGAGCAAAAACCTGGTTGATATGCAGATAACCCAGGTCAAAAGTGCAGCCCATCACCTTGATTTTGCGACGAAGCGCTATGAATCGGGGGCAGGCCTGAAGATTGAGGTTGCTCGCGCCCAGACGGACCTTGCGGACGCTCGTCAGCAATTGCTGTCAGCTCGTTTGGCCTTTGATTCAGCACGGGACGCTCTTGGGGTTCTGACTGGGAATGCCGGCTTGCCGATGCCTGTTGCAACTGACGAGCTGCCGATGCCCGTCGGTTCCGACGATGAGCTTGTCTCTTGGGCCCACAAACACCGCCTGGATTTGGCTGTAGGTGAGGCTTCCATCCTTTTGGCCAAACGTCAGTACAACGCTGCTTGGGCCGGGTTTTTACCCACTTTTGATATGGCGTGGCAAGGCTCTTATCAATTTACCGAGCCGTCAGCGCTTGGTGCCCAGGACAGGGCTAGATGGAATTTGGTTTTTAATCTAAACATTCCAATTTTTCAGTATTTTACTATTGGGGCGCTGAAAGAGGCCAAGGTTTCAACCAGGATTGCACAGCTAAAGCTTGAGGACCAGAAGCAAAACATTGGCGCTGAGGTACGTCAGGCCAGGCGTGACCACCAAACCGCCTTGGCTTCAGCCGAACTTGCCGGCCAGCAGGTTTTGTTGGCTAGGGAGGTCATGGAGTTGGCCCAAACCGCCTATGAGGCTGGTGCTGGGTCTTCCCTTGAGGTGACCGATGCGCGGCGCACGGTGGCCGCCGCTGAAGTCAACCTGATGGCGCGCCAGTTGCAGGTTCAAATCTCGCGACTGGTACTGCACAGAGCCCTTGGAACTGAGATCAAGGAGCTGATTCCAAACTAACTAGGGAGTTATCATGGAACCCCCAGCAAAGCGGATTTTCTTAGTAGAAGACGACCTTAAACTGGCGAGCTTGGTTAAGGAATTTCTTGAAGGTGCTGGTTTTGTCGTCGATATCGAGCCTCGTGGTGACCAAGCGGTTAGGTGCATCATGGAAGAAAACCCTGACTTGGTCATCCTGGACCTGATGCTTCCAGGCCTGGATGGGCTTTCAGTGTGCCGTCAGGTGCGTCCAAAGTTTCAAAATCCGATTTTGATGCTTACCGCGCTTGGCGATGAGATAGACGAGGTGGTCGGCCTTGAGATAGGGGCTGACGATTATCTGGTTAAACCAGTTCGACCACGCCTACTTTTGGCTCGCGTTCACTCCCTGCTTCGAAGAATCGAAACTGCCGCAACCAGAGAAGATGATTCCATGATTTTAACAGTGGGGCCGCTGATCCTCGATGGTGCAAAGCGTACTGTTTCTTTTCATGATCAACCTATAGAATTGACAACCACTGAGTTCGATCTTCTTTGGTATTTTGCAAAGAGGGCAGGGCAAGTTGTAAATCGAGAAGAGCTGTATCTTGACCTGCGTGGCATTGAATGGGATGGTCTTGATCGGTCGATAGATATTAGCGTGGCTAGGCTGCGTAAGAAGCTTGGGGATGATGGAAAGCATCCCCAGTTGATTAAATCAATTCGAGGAGCTGGATATCTTTTGGCAGGGCGCTGATGAACCGTTTGATTGTAAAATTCGCCTTAGCTGTGGCGATGGCGCTGTTTGTCAGCTTTACCGCGGTAACCTTCATTTTTCATCAGTCATATATAACCACGATGGAAGAGGAGGCTGTCCCGTTGGCCAATTACCTTTTTAACGGGGTGCCCGAGCTGATTAGGGCTGCCTCTGACGACGAGCGAGCGGTCATCTTGCAGGCGCTTGCCAAGGAATTGAATACCAAGGCCAACATTGAGCCTTTGTCGTCTTCGCGTTTGACCGACGGTCATCGTGAGATGATTGCCCGTGAGCAAGTGCCCATCACAGCTGAACAAGGGCATTCTGGGGCAACTTTTTTCCTGCCTTTGGACAACGACTCTGTGATTGCAATTGGTCCCCTAAAGCCTGGTTTCGGGCCTGGGTTCTGGGATTATGTCCTGATCTTGTTAGTGGTTTTCATTGTAGCAGCTGTTACAGCTACAGCCATGTCAGCGCCGTTTGTAAGGAGGCTGAATCGTTTAGAGGCCACAGCGGTCAGGATTGGTCAAGGTGACCTTTCTGCCAGGGCTGAAGAGTCTTCAAACGACGCGGTTGGAAGCCTGGCCAGGAGCTTTAATGAGATGGCTGAGCGCAATCAGCAGCTTTTGGAAGCTCACAGGGCGACGTTGCAGGCCGTGTCTCATGAGCTTAGGACTCCAGCTGCCAGAATTCGTTTTGGCTTGGAGATGTTGTCTGAAACCAAGGACCCTGAAAAGTTTTCGGATCGCCTGAAGGCCATTGATGAAGATTTGATTGAATTGGACCACCTTGTTACTGAGCTTTTAGAGTTGAATCGCTCAGAGGTGGTAGGAACTGATGAACGTGAAAGTCTGCTCGTCATGGACCTTTTCAACCAAGTCTTGAAGAAGGCCGAAGAATATTGCTTGTCGCTGAACATTGAGGTTAATGCCCCACCAGACCTTGCAGTTTTTGTGGTGCCGCGCCTTTTTCGTAGGGCTTTGCGCAATTTGCTTAGCAACGCCGTCCGCTATGCCAAGACCCAAGTGACTTTGACGGCCCGCGAAAATGGGGACATGGTTGAGGTGATTGTCGACGATGATGGACCAGGGGTTCCAGGCGATCACAGGGGTACTATTTTCCAGCCTTTTGCCAGACTGGACGATAGTAGGAGCAGAAAAACTGGTGGAGTTGGCCTAGGGCTTGCTATAGTTGCCCGAGTTGTGGCTTCACACGGCGGTCAGGTGGAGTTGACTGACGCGCCAAGTGGTGGGGCCCGTTTTATTACCAGGTGGCCAACTGCTATGAGTCTTGGCAAAATCGGCCGTTAATTTCCTAACAAAGGGGTGTCCATGAGCGGTAGTGTAGCTTTGAACGTTTCTCCTACCATCGAAGTAAAGGTTGGAGAGCAGGTTTTTTCCATCAGTAGAGGGACTAGAGTTAAGGCCTTTTTGCGCCGTTATTTACCTGACATTGCAGGCGATGTTTTGGGGGCGATTGTTGCCAATCAATTAACGGACTTAGAGACCCCAATCGCGTCGTCTTGTGAATTGACCCCAGTGACTTTTGCAAGTAAGGAAGGCGCCAGAATTTATCGAGCAACCCTGACAGTGATGCTTTGCGAAGCGGTGGAGCGGGTTTTTCCAGGCGCCAAGGTAATGGTGGGGCAGTCCTTTGGTGATGGATATTTTTTCGACGTTCACTTGGGTAGACAGCTTACAGCCGACGATGTACAGGCCATTGAAGCTGAAATGAAGGCCATGATTCATCGCAAGGAGGCCTTGGCTACGTTCAGGGTGCCAAAGCTTCAGGCGGTGGAGGTGCTAAGCTCTCTTGGAAGTGACACCTCGGCTCGTTTGGTGGAAACATTGCGCTGGTCTTGGGTCCCGCTTGTCACAATGGGCAAGAAGGTGCTGTTGTCCTTCCATCCCCTGCTGCCAACTACTGAGGGAATTCAACAATTTAGGGTTGAACTGTATCGAAACGGCGTGCTTTTGATCCTGCCGCCACCTAGTCGTTCAGATGAAGCCCCAGATCCAGTGCGCAACCACACTACGTTGTATGCCGCCTATGTGAGGGCCAGGGAGTTCAACGAAAAGGTTGGGATTTCAACGGTTGCAGACCTGAATCAGTCGATTATTTCAGGGCGAATTGGGGAAGTCATAAGGATAGCTGAGGCAGCTCATGAAAGGCGCGTGATTACAATTGCCGATGCTGTGGCGGCCAAAAAGGATTGCCGCCTTGTATTGCTGGCTGGTCCCTCGTCTTCTGGCAAGACCTCCACAGTCAAGCGCCTGCGGATGCAACTGATGGCGATTGGTCTGCGTCCAAAGGTCTTGTCGGTGGACAACTACTATGTCGACAGGTCTAAAACCCCCTTAGATGCGGATGGTGAGTACGATTTTGAGTGTATCGAGGCCATAGACCTGCCATTGCTGAATGAGCATTTGGAGATGTTGCTCGCAGGGCAAGAAGTCCAGATGCCCAGGTATTCATTTTTCAAGGGTGTCAGGGAAGAAGTCACGACCCCTGTTCAATTGGAAGATGGTGAAATCTTGTTGATGGAGGGGATACACGGCCTAAATGACAGGCTTACCGAGTCTGTCCCGGACCACCACAAGATGCGGATTTATATGTCGGCCCTGACTCAGCTTAGCATTGACCATCAAAACCGAATCTTTACCTCTGACTCCAGGTTGATTCGCAGGATCGTTCGAGACCGCATGTATCGGGGATATTCTGCCGCCAGGACCATCCACATGTGGCCAAAAGTCAGAGCTGGCGAGGAGAAGTGGATTTTCCCCTTCCAGGAGCAAGCCGACTTCATGTTTAACAGCACCCTGGTCTACGAGCCTGCGGTGCTGAAAATGTTTGCCGAGCGCTTTTTGATGGAAGTCCCAGTCTCGGACCCAGCATTTGTGGAAGCCTCCAGATTGTTGGAGTTCCTGGACCTGTTCGTGCCAGTGTTTGGCGGTGACGTGCCTGCAACGTCCATACTGCGTGAATTTATTGGCGGATCTGCGTTCGAATACTAGTTTGATTGTTGGTATGTCATTTTTAATCGCCAATTTTTATTAAACGGGTAGAATCGCGGCTGCCTTTAGTTTGGCGGAGGTGTACATGATAAAAAGGATTGGTGACGCCTGGAAGATTCCAGGCTTGGTTGCCTTGATGGCGTTGTTTCCGTCACTGGCCCATGCCTCGGAGCAGGCCGTGAATGTGCCATCGGTGGCTTGGATCATACCCTTTGTGCTTTTGCTGTTATGTATTGCCATTGTGCCTTTGAAGTTTCCTCATTGGTGGGAGAGTAACCTTAACAAAGGGTTGGTTGCTGGTCTGCTTGCCCTGCCGGTTGCCATCTATTTCATCGCCACCGATTATCACAGGCTGCTACATCACCTGCATGAATATCTAAGCTTTATAGTCCTTTTATGGTCTTTGTACACGATCTCAGGCGGTATCGTGCTGCGGGGGAACTTAGTTGCTTCTCCGAGGACTAACACCTTGTTTTTATTGGTAGGTGCCATAATTGCGAACCTTTTTGGTACCACTGGGGCATCGATGCTGCTTATCAGGCCCCTTTTGCGGACCAATCAGGAGCGTAAGCACAAGGTCCACACCGTCATTTTCTTTATCTTCGTTGTATCTAACGTAGGTGGTTGCCTTACTCCACTTGGCGATCCTCCTCTTTACATGGGATTTTTACAGGGAATTCCCTTTGAGTGGACCTTGGCCCTTTGGCCCGAGTGGCTGGCAGTCAATGGCGCACTTTTGGTGATTTACTATTTTTGGGATAGGAAGGCCTGGGCCAAGGAAGAGGTCAAGGATATTGCCTTGGATGTTAAACAAGCGACTCCTTTGGCTATTGAAGGCTGGGTTAATGTTGCCCTGATTTTTGGAATAGTTGCTTCCATCGTTGTCTCTGGTCAGGTCTTGAAGATTCCGGATCCTAAGAGCTCTGTTGATCCTACTTATGCTTCCATTAAGGCTATTAAGGCGGCCGTCCCATGGATTCGTGATGGCGTCATGGTTGGCCTTGGCCTGATTTCTATGGCTGCTACACGAAAACAGCTTAGAATTGATAACAACTTTAACTTTGGTGCTATTACCGAGGTTGCAGTCCTGTTCATCGGGATTTTCATCACGATGATTCCTGCTCTGATGTTGCTGGAGTTTCGTGGCTCTGAGCTTGGCGTTACTCATCCATTGCAGTATTTTTGGGTAACTGGTGCCCTTTCTGGCTTCCTTGATAACACCCCGACTTATTTGGCCTTCCTGTCATTGGCTAAGGGCGCGTTTGGAGTTGACGTGGCAGCAGCTGACTTAATCAAACCAGAGTTTGCTGAAGGGTTGGGTATTGCCATAGTGAGGGCCATTTCGCTTGGCGCCGTTTTTATGGGTGCGGCGACTTACATTGGAAACGGGCCAAATTTCATGGTGAAGGCTATTGCCGAAGAAAAGGGGGCAACTCAGGTAAAAATGCCATCCTTTGGCGGCTATATGCTTTATTCCTTTGGGATTTTGGTACCAATCCTCATCGTTGTCAGCGTGATCTTCTTTTATCTGGCTGTTTAAAGATCCAAAACCTTGGCTCTGGCCCAGAATCGGCGTCTAATTTGGGCCCGAATTCCGCCTAGCACTTCCAGGTGGTGGGCCTTCAAGATCTTGAAATAACTCCAGATCTCCCTTTACATTTTGCGCGATCACTCGTCTTGGAAGGTGCGCCTGTCTGGATGATGGCCCTGTCGCCAAGTCAACTAAAGTCAGCACATGAGGCCTAGATAGCCCCAATGGCGCTCCAGACGCCTCGTGAAATGCCGCTGCAAGCATGTACGGCCTTAAGGCGGGTGGGCACTGGTCTATCTGGTTCTTGGTGATAACAACCTTAGCGTCTTGATTTTGCTTAAGTTCAGGCAGCTGTGACTGAAGCCAAAGTCCAAGATCCTGAAAATCTTCAGCTAGTTCTGCAAGGGAAGATTCAATTTGTGGATTGTATGTTTTTAGCAGCTCCAAAAGTTCAGCTCGAATGCGATTTCGCAGGTACTGAGTGTCTTGGTTGGTTGAATCCTCGCGAATGGGCAGGTCTTTTGCTGTTGCCCAGGTCATGATTTCGTCCCTACTGACCGATAAAAGGGGGCGCACCACGTTGTCTTTGCGAAAAGGTGATATCCCGGCCAACCCAAGTGGACCTGTGCCTCTAATCATTCGCATTAATACAGTTTCTGCTTGATCGGTTTGTGAGTGACCGGTGGCAATCTTGGTGGCCCGAAACTGACGGGCCATTTGTTGCAAAGCTTCATATCGTGCGGCTCTGGCCGCTTGCTCCAAGGTGGCCTTGGTTGGCGTCTTTTCCCAAATATTTACCTTGGTTATCAATACTGGTAACCCCAAGTTTTCGGCGTGATTTTTCACATTCGCAGCGTCATCTGCAGACTCTGGCCTCAAGTCGTGGTCAACATGGCCCACGCCCAGTTCCAATCCAAGGTTTTGCTTGATTGCCAGCAGACAGTCCAGCAGTACCAAAGAATCCGCACCTCCGGAAACGGCGACTAATACCTTGTCGCCATTACAAAAAAGCGTCTTGTCTTGGCAATACTTCAGTACCAACTCTGGTAGGTTTGGCGCTTTCATGGCTTTTGTTCCAGGTCCAAAAGAAGCTTGGCTGGCGCCGCCAAAACGCGGTCAGTTTTGGATGCACCAGGATGAAGCGCGATAGCTATCAGGTTTCCATCGTTGTCGAAAACAGGGCATCCCATTGGCAGCATTCCAGGAATAATTACATGCATTTCATTAGGAGGTAAGTCATTGCCAGCTATGGCGGATTGCCCAATTACCATGTTGTCTGGCCCAGCAGGGGTAACAAATACTACCCTAGCGTCTTTGGTTTCCTTGGTTGAAATGGTGGCGCCAGTACGATCAAGGCCTGAAACTTCAGCCCCAATCTTTAACTTGGAAAGGCCGTTCTTGGTCTCGTCGATTGTCGCAGGTATAACAGTTTGGGTGCCTGGAATCGTAAGGTTAATTGTTCTAACGTCTTCCACCAAAAAGCTGGAAGTCCAGACCTGTTGTTCTTTATCGACTTGCACTATGACCGCCATCCCAATTCTGGTTGGCACTAGGGCCGGATCCTCGTGAAAGCCTGGATTTGGCCATGCTTGCACCAACAAAAGGTGCTTGGAAAGTGAAGCTTTCAGGTTTTCCTGTCCTTCAACTGTTAAAAGCGCGTCCATCAAGGGGCTATTTAAGGGCAGCTCAAGATTAGTCGCTGGGGTGACAAAAGGCAGTTCCTGCCCCAAAACACAGGGGTGACAAAGCAAAATACCCAGGACTATGGTTGTGTTAACCCAACGAGTCATGGCTTGGAGTATAACTCAGAATTTCGGCATCGACCCAAACCACTGCTCAACCTCCTAGGTAGCCTGTCTAACATCTATGATCTTCATCTTGGCGTCGCCGGTTCGATCATCGAGGCTGATGTTAAAGGCGACATCCACCAAATCGCCAATTGTTGGGGCCAAATGGGCTTGGTCAAACCAGATTCCCTTTACCCTTGTGTCGCCATCGCAGACTTCAATTTGAACGTGGCGCTTGCCCTTGCCAACTATTCTTGCATTTGTGACTGTAACCTTGCTTACGGCTAGCACTGGCTCAGGATTGCCCATTCCGAAAGGTTGCAGTCGCTCAATGTGCCTGAACAATTCGGGAGTCACTTCTTTTAAGTTCAGCCAAGCATCAACATCAATTGAAGGAGCGATGATGTCACTGTCGATGGTCGCCTCGGCCAGCTCTTCAAGGTAATTGATTAGGTTGGGGATTTGCGCTTCTTCGACTGTCAGCCCTGCAGCCATGGGATGGCCGCCAAAGCGAACGAGGAACGGTTCGGCCGATTTAATTGCCTGGCCAATATCAAAGCCTTTCACTGAACGACAAGAGCCTTTACCTATGCCATCTTCAAGGCCAATCACGATAGATGGCTTGTTAAAAGCGTTTACTAGCTTTGCCGCGGCGATGCCTATTACACCCTGGTGCCAACCTTGACCTACCGCGATGATAATCCGTTTCAAATTCTTGCCTTGAGCATAAACGTGGGCCATTGCCTCGTCGGTCACTTTTTGGGCAATTATGCGACGCTCATCGTTGTCTTTTTGCAGGATCTCAGCGTGGGTCCTTGCCTGAAGCGCATCCTTGGCTCTTAAAAGGTCTAAAGCTGCTTTTGGGTCGCCCAATCTTCCGGTTGCGTTAAGTCGAGGCGCCAATGAAAACGCGACTGCCCGAGCATCGATGTTTTTGGCCGCTATACCGGCAACTGCTTTTAAGGCGGCCAATCCAGGCCTTGTGTCTTGATTAAGGCGCCTTAGACCGTGGACGGCAAAGACTCGATTGTCGCCGTTCAAAGGGACCATATCGGCAATCGTTCCAACTGCGACCAAATCCAAAAAAGGCCTTAAATCCACATCGTTGATGATACCAAGCCGGTAAAATTCGCGGCGAAGCGAACCAATCAGATAAAAGGCGAGGCCGGCCGCACAAAGATCCGCAAAGGGGAAAGAACAGTCAGCTCGGTGTGGATCAACGATGGCGACCGCCGCTGGCAAGGTTGGATCTGGGACATGATGGTCAACAATGATTACATCGACCCCAAGCTCACTCGCCACCTGGACCGCTTCATGCGCACGAATTCCGCAATCAACTGTAATGATAAGTTTAATTCCCAATTGGGCCAGACTCCTGACTCGATCAGGCTGCAGCCCATAGCCTTCAGTCATCCTGTCTGGGATGAATGTAGTTACATCTGCCCCTGAAGCCTCAAGGAAGTCGGCCAGTATTGTAGTAGCTGTCAGACCGTCAGCGTCGTAATCGCCAAAAACGCAGACCAGCTGTTTTTTTTGAACCGCCTTCACGATACGCGCCGTGGCGGTGTCCATGTCCATGAACTTTGCGGGATCATTCAAGTTTGCCAGTTTTGGCTCAATAAAATCCAAAGCCTCGTCAGGAGTGTTGATGCCGCGTAAGATCAATAGCTTTGCGATAAGCTCAGGGATTTCAATGGCTTGAGCTATTGTCTGGGCAAGGGATAGGTCTACTTCGGCCTGTACCCAGCGGCTGATGTCATTCATGGGTTCTCCAGGCTTAAGGGATCAGTTAGCGATTATGCTCTGGCACGGCGGCGACGGCGCTTGGCCCAAACATCAAACTTCAAAGTCAGAGGAATGGCAACAAAGAGGGAAGAGTAAGTTCCTGCAATAATTCCAACGATGAAGAGAAAGGCAAAATCTGAAATCGTCCCACCACCAAACAACCAAATTGATGTAACGGCAAGCATGGTGGTAATAGCAGTCACGATAGTTCGCGACAGAGTTTCGTTCATAGACTTGTTAGTCAGCGTTGCCATATCACTGGTGATGCCTTTTTGCATGTTCTCGCGAATTCGGTCATAAACAATGATCGTATCGTTAATGGCGTAACCGATAACGGTCAGTATTGCCGCAACAATTGGCAAAGTAAACTTGATATCAAAGATAATTATTGCTGCAAAAAGGATAAACACAGTGTGTGCCAAACCGATGACGGCCCCCGGCCCAAAACGTGCCTCGAAACGTAGGCTCATGTAAAGCAAGATTCCGATAAGGGCATAAAGCATTGCTACCATGGCGCTTTGGAACAGCTCTTTTCCGACCGAGGCGCTAACTGAAGCGGTGGAAAGCACCCCCACAAACGCGTCGCCGAATTTGTCCTTCATCGCCGCGGCGATAGAGTCCTTGACAACTTGGACTTCGATGGTGAAGCGGTCATCCTTCAAAAGCTTAATCTTGGCCTCTGCTTCTTGTCGGACCTTGTCTGCCTCGGCCTTGACCTGATCATCTTGAGCCGACAGCAAAAGATCCGTCTCTCGAATCATGTCGGTTGTTATCGTTTGTTCCTTGTCAGAAACGACCGAGACTTCCAGGTTTTTCTTTGCAAAAACACTTTTTACTTCAGCATAAGCCGCTTTTACAGGCCAATCAGCTGGTAGGGTCAGATAGAACTTATCTCCAGCGTTGAAGGGGATCTCAGCTAAAGTACCAGCACCAAAGTGCTTTTCCAGGCTTTTAGCTAGTTCGAGCTTATCAATTGGAGAAAGAAGGCTTGATAGTTCCGAGAAGATCTGAAACTTAACAGTTTCTTCGGCGGCGGCACTACCGACATCGAAGTCCTGGATCTCGATTTGAGTACCAACGAGCTGCAATTTCTGTTCCAGCAACTCGTCGACCGTCTCCTTTATGGTGGCACGATTTACCCTGTCGTCATCGTTAAACTCAAGGATAATCTTGGTTCCACCCTTAAAGTCGATACCGGCATCAAAACCCACAAAAATCATTAAGGCAATCGAAAGTAGGGTCACTCCAAGCGCTATTGGTAGTGTGTACTTCGACAACTTAATGAAGTCGTAATTGGTATTTGTTTTGATCAATTCCATTGCTTAAGTACCCCCCAATCAGATGCCGATGCTAAGATGGTTCGGACGGAACCGATCAATGTACCAATCATAAATCAGCCTGGTGATAAACACCTGGGTTACAAAGGTAACCACGATACCTATCAAAAGGGTGACGGCAAATCCGTATACTGCGCCGCTGGAATAGTTCAACAGGATTATTCCAGTCAAAGCCGTGGTCAGGTTAGAGTCCAAGATTGCCGAAAAGGCGTTTTTATAGCCAGCTTCCATGGACGCTCGTGGTCCCTTTCCAAGCCTGATCTCGTCCCTGATGCGTTCCGAGATCAGGACGTTAGCGTCAACAGCCATACCAACGGTAAGGACGATACCGGCCATACCTGGCATTGTAAGAGCTGCGTTAAAACCAATTAAAATGGCCACCGTGAACAAAACGTTTAAGGCCAACCCTGCAACCGCAATAAGGCCGGAGCCTCGGTAGTAGACCAGCATGAACAGGAAAACCAAGGCAACGCCGACCACCAAGGAAAGAATTCCGGAGTCGATGGTGTCTTGCCCAAGAGATGGTCCAACCTCATAGTCGTGAATCTTGTGGACAGGGGCCTTGTAGGCACCGTGGGTCAAAACGGTCACCAAGGCCTGGGCCTCATTCAGGATTTCTTGGCGCGGCCTGTTGCCACCCATCGAAATCTTTGCCCGCCCGCCGCCGATTTTTTCGTTGATGATCGGAGCGGAGCTGACTTCATCGTCAAGCATGATGGCCATGTATTCGCCAGTGTTTTCTTCGGTTACCTTTTCAAACTGGCGAGCACCTGTGGCGTCGAACTCCAAGCTGACATAGGGTTCACCCTGCTGTTCAAACAAGACCATGGACCTGGTCAGGTGGTCTCCAGTAACGCCAGCCTTGGAAAACAGGTAATGGGTCCGGTAATAGCGTTCGGTGATTCGGCCACCCTCACGAACTTCCTCCAGTTCCAGACCAATCATGTGTTCGTCTGGGATGGACAAGGTCTTTATAAAGGAGTAGATGGCGTTTTTGGCAAGCGTGTCGCCGGCACCGTGCTGGGTGCCTGCTGCGGCCCGAAGAATCCACTGGCCAGTTGAACCGTCACGATCCAGGCTCAACAGTGCGCCCTTTTCCGGGAATCTGGACTGGAATTCGGCGAGTTTGTCGCTGTTTTTGTTAAAGAATTCAACGGCTTCAGGGCTCCTGTTTACGATTCTAAAGGCCAGCTGAGCTGTCTGGCCGATTCTGGCCCTGACTGCCTCGACCTCATCGCCGCGAACACCTGGCATTTGGATGTCGATATCGGTGTCGCCGTTTTTACGGACGTCCGGCTCAACAAGACCAAAGGCCTCGACACGCTTGCGGATTACATCAAGCGTCTGTTCGACAACTTCCTCGCGAATCTGAGTCACACGCTTTTTGTTCAGATTCAAGACAACCTGGTTGCCAGTTGGGATCTGTCTTACGAGGTCGGTTCTGAGATCGTCGATCAGACCGACTGTAACAACCTTGACGTCTTCCTTGTCTACAAATGTCAGGCGCAAGGTATCAAAGTCGGTTCTTTCAGCCTTGAACCTAGCCATCAAGGCTTCCCTTTCCTCGTTGGTAAGCTGCTCAGGGTCCTTACCATCTTTACGGGCAAGCTCATCGACTACGGCGTCAACTACCGAATCCCGAATTCTCAACAAGTTGTCACTGATGGCCTTTTTGTAGTCAACGGTGTAGCGCAGTTCGAGACCGCCCTGGAGGTCCAGACCCAAGCTCATACGCTTTTGGAATGGGTACCATTTGGGCAAGGTGTCTGCAGGCAGCAGCGTTGGCAGGACGTACAAAATCGCCAGTAACGTTACGCCCAAAGTCAGCAGTGGCTTCCACAGGTTCCGTTTGTTCATTCGATGCCCCCGGTGGGTGGCAGGGAGACCCCTACCATCTGGATTAACTAGGACTTAGCGTCTTCGCTTTCCTTGTAATTAGACACTACCTGTGACTTGACGATTTTAACTCTGACCTCTTTCGCCAGTTCCAGGTTAACAATGTCGTTATCAATTGAAATAATACGGCCAATAAAGCCGGAGCTGGTAATCACCTTGTCGCCAGGTTTCAGCGCACCCAAGAATTCATCTTGCTTTTTGCGCTGTTTTTGCTGGGGACGGATGATCAGTAGCCAGAAGATAAGGATCATAACCCCAAAGAAAATCAGGGTTTGAACCATTCCGCCACCTGGCTTGGCTTGCGGCTGATCGGCTGGAGCAGCCGCTGGTGCCGCAGCTGGAGCAGCCGCAGGAGCTACCGCCGGAGCCGGGGCAGCTGCTGGTGCTGGGGCCTGGACCACGGCAGGTGCCGCCGCCGCAGCTTCGGCGCCTTCAGCAGCCGCAGGGGCAGCCACTGCCGCCGGTGGTGGCGGCGCAGCAGGAGCAGCAACGCCAGCAGGTGGAGTATCCACGCCGGCACCAGCCCCAACTTGGGCCAAAAACAGCAAACCGAATAACATATTCATAAATATACCTCCGCCCGGAGAACGGACGGGGATGTTTACCAGAAAGCCACGGATTGGTCAACTCAAAATCACCGCCAACCTAACCATTAAAGCAGGTTTCTAGCAGTTCCCGACCCCACCGCCGCCCCCGCCCAGTCGCAGGCACCCCCAACAAAGGCACGCAACCCTGTCCCTGACCCCGTCCCTGATCCCGTCTCTGTTCCTGACCCTGTCCCCGTTCCTGTTCCTGTTCCTGCCCCCATTTTCACACTTTCA
>Ga0208198_1000696_pt1 | contig 35026 bp, 25 predicted proteins | sample AD_JPNTR2_MetaG_FD_184446 | JGI IMG/M metagenome (GOLD analysis project Ga0208198, IMG submission 184446) | Active sludge microbial communities of municipal wastewater-treating anaerobic digesters from Japan - AD_JPNTR2_MetaG (SPAdes) (version 2) | ecosystem: Engineered > Bioreactor > Anaerobic...
GCGCCACCGCTACCTCCTCTGTAGAAGACCGGCGTCCTCAGGCGTAATCGGGCCGGGCGAAGATCATCCGTCCGGCCGCGGTCTGCAGGACTTTGCTCACCGTCACCTCTACCGTCTGGCCGATATAATCGCGTCCGTCCTCGACGACCACCATCGTGCCATCATCGAGATAGCCTACCCCCTGATCCATTTCCTTCCCGGCCTGGATCACGGAGATCGAGAAACTCTCGCCCGGCAGGAGCACCGTCTTGACAGAATTGGCCAGCTCGTTGACGTTGAGCACGCTCACGCCTTGCAGTTCGGCGACCCGATTGAGGTTGTAATCGTTGGTGAGGATGTGAGCGGAGAGCCGGCGCGCCAGCGAGATGAGTTTGTCGTCTACCTCTTTGACAGTTTCGTCATCCTCATCGGTGATGCGGACAGGCACGGGAGAGTCTTCTTGCAAATGTCTGAGAATCTCCAGCCCCCGTCGCCCCCGGTTGCGGCGCAACGTGTCGGCGGAATCAGCGATGTGTTGCAGCTCGTTGAGGACGAACAACGGCACGAGCAGTTCGCCCTGGATGAAGCCGGTAGCGCAGATATCCGCGATGCGCCCGTCAATGATGACGCTGGTATCCAGCAAAATCGCGCGGTTGGTGGGATGGGCGGACTCCACATGTTCGGGCTGTATCTTGCCGCCGAAACGCTCGCGCAAGGCGTGGACGAGGTCTGTGCGCATGGTCGCGACCATGATGCCCAGATAGCCTGCCAGTAAGGCGCCCATAAAAGGTAGGAATTGCCCTAGCGGCGGCGGAAGCAGCGACAGCGGATAGGCAATCAGCGCTCCCAGGGCCAGCCCCAGGAACAGGCCGACGATGCCGGAGATCAGGGTCTGGATGGGCACTTGTTGGAGGGTGTGGCGCAGGCGACGCAAGGGCCGAATGCTGATCGCGGGCGAGATGATGAAGCCGAGCACTGCGCCGATAGCGCTGCCGATGACGCGCGTGAGGGTGATGTGGGGTACCAATGCCGGAAACCAGAGCAACAGTTGGTCGGCGAGGGTCAGGCCGCCGAGCAGAAAGATTAAAGCTCCCAGAACGCGGGTGATAAGGTCGTTTTTCACGGATAATGCCTCCCCATGTCGGGTAATAAAAACGCAGATGATCGCGGCCGGTCGCCTGTTACAGCGGGCTTTATCTTACTCACGCCATCAGAATAAAAAAATAAGTGCGTTCCCGGCGACCCTGGCGTTAATCTTATCATACTCGGAATAAAAGTCAAAAAAATTCCCCCTTCTTCCCGCGTGCGCAGGAAGAAGGGGGATAGAGGCAGAGCCAGACTACTCCCTCTGGTTATGAAGACAACGGCCTCGTTTAGCGCCCCCGGCGGGAAAGCACGAACAGCACGGCCACTCCCAGCGCCAGCAACAAGACAATCGCGCCGCTGATCTTGATGATGGTGTTCAGGGTCTTGCTCAAGCCACTGCTGCTGCCATTGGCTTCCTCCGTAGGCGAGGGCGCCGCAGTCGGTTGCGCTGCGCCAGGAGTTTCGGCAGCGCGGGTGTACCCCAGCTGGAGCGCCGAAATTTGCCCGGCGCTCAGGGCCACGCCCCACTCGCCTGGGCCGACGGGTTGATAGCCTGCTGGCGGGGTCTGCCGCAACACGTAATTGCCTGCCGCAAGATTCTGGAAGCAGTAGGGCTCGCTGATGCCATCGGTGGTGTAAGAACCTGCCGGCCCGGCAGTGCTGACCAGGGTGAAGACGGCATTGGGGAGCAGCCCCTCAGTTTCCGGCTGCTGGATGCCGTCGCCGTTGCGATCGTAGTAAGCGCTCACGCACAGGCCCGCCACAGCAGTCGCCGGCGCCTGCGTGGGAGCGGCGTCGGTGGGCGCCGCCGTAGGAGCCGCGGTTTCCGGCGTAGGTGTCGGTGTCGGCAGCGTCAGCGGCGCGCCGGAGATGATGATTTCCTGGCCGATTTGCAGCAGGTCATTGGGCCCCAGGGTTCCAGCGTTGAGACGACGCAATTCGTCGAGGGAGACATTGTACTGCAAGGCGATGCCAAAGAGCGTGTCGCCCTCTTGCACGACGTGCACGACCGCGCCATCTGGACGGGGCGTAGGAGTGTACTGGGGCGTTGGCGGCGCCGCGCGAGTGGGCGCCGGCGTGGAGGTGGGCGTCGCCGGAGGCGTCACGACTTCCAGACGGGCGTTATCCCACCAGGAGTCCATGTGCGCTAACGGCGCCACCAGGCGGAACTGACTGGAAACGAAGACGGTCACTTTGCCGCTCGCGCCGGCCGTGGCCTCGATGGAGAGCGCCTGCCAGCTGTCGAGGATGTTGTTTTCGGCGGACCAGATGACACCGGTATACCACTGCCCGCGCCCTTCGGGATCAATCCCGACTTGCATTCGCGGCGCCCGATCGGTGGAAGAAGGGGCCGGCGGCTGCTCGTTGGCCGCGCGGGAATACCCCATCACGGTGAAGCGCACCCGTGATCCGGGCGGTACGTCGACCGTCTGATAGACGCCGGCATGCCAGGTGATGTACTGCACCCCGACGTGCTGGGAAGGGGCGCCCTGGGTCAATCCCAGATTGTTGTAGTCCATCTCCTCGCCCCATCCTGGCTGGCAGACGAAATCCCAGTCCGCCGGTTTGGTGCTGCATTTCTCGCCACTGTCTTCATGCCAGGCGCTCCAGCCGTTGGCCACACCGTTGGTGTAGGGCAAGTCGAAGCCGGGATTCGCCAGAAGATTTTGCGCCTGCGCCGTAACAGGCTGACGCGCGGCCCCTACGAAAAGTCCTCCTGCCAGTAATGCCAGGATGGAGAGTACCATAAAATAGCGTTTGATTTGCATCGCATTCACATCCTTCACAGAGTTACACTTGAAACTGCCACTTGTGCCTTCGGCCCCCCCACTTCGCCGTTCTGGGCTGCGAGCCTCGGGCAATACTCGAAACGAAATTGTAACATAACCCAAGATGTCGTCAACTCGCCGCTCAAAACTGGTATAATAGCTCTTGGGGAGGTGCGCCATGAGACGTGTCAAGGATTTTCTGGAGCTCATCAAGTTCGAGCACACCATCTTCGCCCTGCCATTTGCGTATGTGGGCATGTTGCTCGCGGCGCGGGCAGCTTTCGACGCCGGACGCAGTTCCCCCTGGCCCACCTGGCGCGAGTTCCTCTGGATCACCGTGGCAATGGCTGCCGCGCGCACGCTGGCCATGGGCGTCAATCGGCTGGTGGATCGCGCCCTGGATGCGCGCAACCCCCGCACGGCGGGACGCCCCCTCGTCACCGGGCGGGTGACGCTCTCGACGGCGGTGGTGGGGACGGCGCTCTCGGCGGGAGTGTTGGTGTTCGCCGCGGCGCGCCTCGGTCCCCTGCCGCTGTTGCTCCTGCCGGGGGCGCTGATCTTCCTGTTGGGATATTCCTACACCAAACGCTTCACGTGGCTGTCGCACTTCATCCTCGGTTTCACGGATGGGTTGGCGCCGATGGGAGCATGGGTCGCCGTCCGCGGCTCGCTTTTCGCGCCTGCGGATTGGCCGGCCTGGCTGTTGCTCGCTGCGGTGACCCTGTGGATCGGCGGTTTCGACCTCATCTATGCCTGCCAGGATGTGGAGTTCGACCGCGCCGCGGGCCTGCACGCGATCCCGGCGCGTTTTGGAATCGCGGCGGCGCTGCGGCTGGCGCGTTTCTGTCACGCGGCGGTGGTGGGCCTGCTGGCCTTGTTGGGAGCGGGCATGGGCCTGGCCTGGCCCTACTGGCTGGCGTGGGCCGCGATTGTCGGCCTGTTGAGCTACGAACATCGCCTGGTGCGTCCCGACGACCTCTCGCGGCTCAATGTGGCCTTCTTTAACGTGAACGGTTACATCAGCCTCACTTTCTTTGCAGGGGTGCTGGGGGCGTTGGGAATGGGATGAAAGGAGCCGCAGGATGAAAATCCGGGAGGAAAACAAACTCTGGCGCATGGGATGCGCTCTCGTGGGACTGGCATTGCTGACGGCAGCGTCTGGTTGTGCCGGGCGTTCGGAAGAGCCTGTGACGTTGCGGATCGGCGTCCTTCCGATTCTGGACGCGCTTCCGCTGTACGTGGCGGAGAGTGAGGGCTACTTCACGGCGGCGGACGTGCAGGTGACACTGGTGCCGGTCGCTTCGGCGGCGGAGCGGGATCAGCTGCTCCAGGCCGGGCAGCTCGACGGCGTCATCAACGATCTGGTCGCCGTCGCGCTGTACGACCGGGAATCGCCCCGTCTGGTGGCGGTGCGCTACGCCATGCAGGCGACTTCCACGACGCCGCAATTTCGCCTTCTTGCGGCGGGGAACAGTGCCATCACGGCGCCGGCCGACTTGCGCGGCGTGCCGATTGGCCTCTCGCAGGGGACGGTGATCGAGTATGTGACCGAGCGCCTGTTGCAGCAGGAAGGGTTGCTCCCGATGGAGATCGCGAGCCTCGCCGTTCCCAAGATTTCCGACCGTCTGGCGTTGCTGGAGGCGGGGCAGCTGCAGGCGGTGACCTTGCCGGAGCCCCTCGCGTCGCTGGCCGTGCAGCAGGGCGCGCGGGTCGTGCTGGATGACACGCGCCATCCCGAGTTCAGCTGCAGCGTGTTCGCGTTCAACCGCGACGTGCTCGAGGCGCACCCTCAGGCCATTCGCGGTTTCCTGGACGCCATCGAGCGCGCTTCAGCCCTGATCAACGCGGATAAAGCGCGGTGGAACGACGTACTCACGGCGCAGGCGCTGGTCCCGCCGCCGGTCCTGGGGACCTATACCCTGCCGGATTACCCCGGCGCCGCGGTCCCTTCGCGCGAGCAGTTCGAGGACGTGGTCCGCTGGCTGCAGCAAAAGGGGCTGCTCACCGGCGAGGTGGCCTACGCCGATGCCGTAGATCCCAGCTTCCTGCCATAGCCGGGCAGAAGCTGCGGGAGCAGAAAACGCGCACGGGCTATCCCGAAAGGACAGCCCGTGCGCGCTCTATTTCCATTCGCAGCGTCACGGATAGATGCGTTTGATCGTGCGCGGATAGGCGATGGTCTCGCGGATGTGTTCGATGCCGCAAATCCAGGTGATCAGGCGTTCCAGTCCCAGGCCGAAGCCGCTGTGGGGCACGCTCCCGAACTTGCGCAGCTCGATGTACCACTGGAACGCTTCTTCGGGCAGCTGGTCGTGGCGGATGTGCTCCAGCAGGAGATCGGGGTCGGAAATGCGCTCGCTGCCGCCGATGATCTCGCCGTAACCTTCCGGCGCGAGCAGGTCCACGCTCTTGCAGACCTCCGGGCGACCGGGCCACGGCTCCATGTAGAAGGCCTTCACTGCGGTAGGATAGCCGTAGACGAACACCGGCTTGTCGAATTGCTGGGTGAGCGCCGTCTCGTGGGGCGATCCGAAGTCCATGCCCCACTCGAAGTCCAACAGCGCTTTTTGCTCGGGATCGGCCGTGGCATCGCGGAGTTGCGCCAGGCGTTCGGCCGCTTCATCATAAGAAATGCGCGGGAACGGCGGCGTGATGCGCTCCAGCAGGGAGATGTCCCGCCCCAAAACGCGCAGCTCCGGTTGACGTTCCTCAAGCACCCGCTGCACGATGTAGGAGATGAACTGCTCCTCGATCTCCATCAGCTCGTCCAGGTCGCAGAAAGCCATCTCCGGCTCCACCATCCAGAACTCCGTGAGGTGCCGGCGGGTCTTGGATTTTTCCGCGCGGAAGGTCGGCCCGAAGCAGTAGACGCGGCTGAAGGCGAAGATGTTGGCCTCATTGTAGAGCTGCCCGCTCTGCGAGAGATAGGCGATGCCCTCGTCGAAGTAGGGCGTGCCGAAGAGGGTCGTCGTCCCTTCGCAGGCGGCGGGCGTGAGGATGGGGTTGTCAATGTTGAGGAAACCGTGCCCGTCCAGCCAATCGCGGATGGCGCGGATCACCAGCGCGCGCACGCGCAGGATCGCCCATTGGCTCTGGGTGCGGATCCACAAGTGCCGGTTATCGAGCAGGAAGTCCACGCCGTGCTCTTTGAGCGCGATGGGATAGTCCTCTGTCACTTCCTGCACCACCTCCAGGCCGGTGACGCCGAGTTCGAAGCCACCGGGGATGCCCGGCGCGCGGGGATCGGCGCGCACCACCCCGGTGATGATGAGGGAGGATTCCTGGGGGATGTGCACGCCCGTCTCGAAGACCTCTTCCGGCACGTCCTTGTTAAAGACGACGCATTGGACGAAGCCGTACCCATCACGCACCAGCAAAAACACCAGTTTGCCCTTGTGCGTGCGGTTATAGACCCATCCGCGGAGGGTCACCTCTTCCCCTACATGCTCTGCAATCTGTTCCGCACGGATGATGGGCGCCATAGTTTGTGCCTCCTTCGAAAATAGAGATCAGCGGTCAGCCGTCAGCGAATCAGCGAAAAAGCGAAAAAGCGAAAAAGCGAGAAAGCGAGAAAAATCACTTGCGTGACAAAGGTATCGCCACTGACTGAAAAACGGAAAATTTCCTGGCGACCCTTGAAGATTGAGTATCAACTTTTTCCCCCTATCCCCTGGCCCCTTCCCCTCGCGCGGCGCGGGGGGGAAGGGGAACTTTTTTTGTGGGGCTTTGCAGGCGGGCTACGCCCGCCTGCAAAGCCCCAATTTTTTTTCTCCCCCTCCCCAACGGTCTGCGCCGTTGGGGAGGGGGCAGGGGGTGGGGCAAAAGCTACAGGCCACAAAGGTTCCTTCATCGCCATCTGGCACCCTGGCGCCAGGCTAAAAGTCACCTCACATTTTCATTTTTGGATGATGTGCGCCAGCACATGGCGTCTCCTTCGAGAATCAGCGAAAAAGCGAATCGCTTTTCGCACCTTCGCACGTTATTTTTTATGCTCGATGTGCACCAGCACAGGCGTCTCAGGCAGCCTGACGGCGTTGTTGAGAGCGCTGGTACAGCCGGCGCGTGATAAAGGCCACGATGGCGACCCCAGCCAGAATCAGCACCGCATTTTCATAGCGGTTAATCCAGTCCATGACCAGATGCCAGTTCTGCCCCAAGATGTAGCCCGCGAGGGCGAGCACGAAACTCCACAGCGCCGTGCCGACGGTCGTGTAGGTCGTGAAACGCCCCAGGTTCATGCTGGCAAGGCCTGCCGGCACGGAGATGAGGCTGCGCACGATCGGCACCATGCGGGAGAAGAAGATGACGAGCTCGCCGTAGCGGTTGAACCAGGCCAACGCCGTGTCGAAATCGCCCTCGGAGAGCAGCAGCCATTTTCCGAAACGCCGCAGCAGATAGCGCACCCGCTCCTCGCCAAACCAGTAACCCAAGCCGTAGAATACCATGGCGCCCGCCACCGAGCCCAGGGCGCCCACGAGAGTGATCCCCCACAGCGTAAACCCACCGCGCTTTTCAAAGGCCAGCCAACCCGCCATAGGCAAGACGGCTTCAGAGGGGATGGGGGGAAAAAGGTTCTCAAGGAACATCACCAGGCCCAGCCCAAGATAGCCCAAGGCCTCGATGAGCCCCTGCACCCACATCGCAATCTGATTGATAAATTCACTTAGCCCCATTCGTAGCTCCTTCAGCCCGGCAGTGCAGCTAAGACACCGTGTCGCGTGCGGCACCGTCTGCTCTGGGGATTATACCACGTTTGAACCGGTGCGCCCAATTTGACGCTATGCCTTTACAAGATTGTGGTATACTTATTTCACACATGGGGCCCCCATCAGGGTAAAAGGGAATGCATCAGGAACGGCAGGGCTCAGGCCGCCCTCGCCGCTGGAGGGGAAGTTTAGACCATGCACATCTTCATTGTATCCGATGGCACCGGCATGACCGCCGAGCAGATGGTACGCGCAGCCCTGCTGCAGTTTGAGGATGTCGAGACAGAGATTATCCGCCATCCCGATGTGACCACGGCAGAGCAGGTGTCGCGGGTGGTGGAAGAGGCGGCAGAGCAGCAGGCTTTGATCGTCCACACCCTGGTGTCCGGGGAGCTGCGCCTGTTGATGCTCAATGAAGCGCGCCGGTATCACGTGGACGCGATGGACCTGATGGGGCCGATGTTGGATCGGCTCGCATTGGGGCTGGACAAGCCGCCCAAGCAACAGCCGGGCCTTTACGCGAAGTTGAATGCGGAGCGTAACCGGCGCATCGAGGCCGTGGAATTCGCCCTGCGGCATGATGACGGGCAGCGAGTGGCCGAGCTGGATCAGGCAGAAATCGTGCTCGTCGGCGTTTCCCGCACCATGAAGACGCCGGTTTCCATTTACCTGGCGTACCATGGCTGGTTCGTGGCGAATGTCCCCCTTGTGCAGGGAATCGCGCCGCCGGCGACGTTGCTGGCGCTCCCCAGCGAGAAGGTCTTGGGCTTGCTCATGGCGCCGGAACGGTTGGTGGATTTGCGCCGCACGCGCGCCAGAGCTGCGGGCCTGCCGGTCGGCGCGCAGTATGTGACGATCGAGGGCGTGATGGAGGAATTGCGCGCGGCGCGGATTCTCTGCGCTGAGCATGGGTGGCGCACGGTCAGCGTCACCGCCAAGTCGGTGGAGGAGATTGCAAGCGAGATTATCGCCCTGGTACGGAGATAAAGTATGACCTGGAACCTTGAAGAGCTACGACGTGAGTTTCCGATTTTGCAACAGCAGGTACATGGCAAGCGCCTCGTGTTCCTGGATAGCGCCGCCAGCGCGCAGAAACCGCGCGCGGTGATAGAGGCGCTCACCACGGTCTACACCACCGCGTATGCCAACGTGCATCGCGGCCTGTACAGCCTGGCCGAAGCGGCGACCGCCCATTACGAGGAGGCACGGGAGAAGATCGCGCATTTCATCGGCGCGTCCGACCCCGGCGAGCTCATCTATGTGCGGAATGCAACCGAGGCGCTGAATCTGGTCGCCTATGCCTGGGGACGCGCGCACATCACGGCGGGGGATCGCATCGTCATCACCGAGATGGAGCATCACAGCAACCTGGTGCCGTGGATGATGCTGGCGCAGGAGCGCGGGGCCGAGCTGGCCTATCTGCCGGTGACCGCTGCCGGCGAGCTCGATCTCACGGCGTTGCCGCCGCTGTTGGCCGACGGTCGCACGCGCGTGGTCGCCTTCACCCTGATGTCGAACGTCTTGGGGACGATCCCTCCGGCGCAGGAACTGACCGCCATGGCGCACGCGGCGGGAGCACTGGTGGTGGCGGATGGCGCCCAGGCCGTGCCCCATCTGCCCGTCAACGTGCAGACGTTGGGCGTGGACTTCCTGGCGTTTTCGGGACATAAGCTCGGCGGCCCCGGCATTGGCGCGCTGTGGGGACGCCGGCATCTGCTGGAAGCGATGCCGCCGTTCCTCTTTGGCGGGGACATGATCCTCAGCGTGAAGAAGCACAGCGCTACCTGGAATGACCTCCCCTACAAGTTTGAGGCGGGGACGCCGGCGATTGCGGAAGCGGTCGGTTTTGGGGCGGCGGTGGATTTCCTCTCTGCGCTGGGCATGGAGGCGGTGCAACAGCACGAGCAGATGCTGGTGGCGTATGCCCTGGAGCGTCTGCCGGAGGTGCCGGGGCTGCACATCCTCGGCCCCACCCACACTCACCGGGGCGGAGCAGTGTCCTTCTGGCTGGAGGGTATCCATCCCCACGACATTGCCTCGGTGCTGGACAGTGAGGGCATTTGCATTCGCGCCGGCTTGCACTGTGCGGAGCCGTTGCACGCGCGCTTCGGCCTGCCGGCCAGCGCACGCGCGAGCTTCTTCATTTACAACGGCACAGATGATGTGGATGCGTTAGTCGCCGGGCTGCAGGGAGTCGTCAAACTGCTGCGGCGCTGAACGTCCACGTGCCAAGGAGTCAACGATGAGCGATCTTTATCGAGAGCAGCTGTTGGAACATTATCACGAGCCGCAGAATTACGGGGTGTTGCCGGAGGCGGATGTGGATGTGCAGCTGGACAATCCTACCTGCGGCGACACGATCCATCTCACCGCGCGGCTGGACCCGGAAGGGCGGATTGCCAAAGTGATGTTTGAGGGGCATGGTTGCGTCATCAGCATGGCGGCGGCTTCGATGCTGACCGAGGACGTGGTGGGCAAGACGCCGCAAGAAGTGGCGGCGCTGGAATTGCATGACGTCGAAGAGATGATGGGCGGACTGCGGTTGAGCATGGGGCGCGTAAAGTGCGCCCTGCTCGCGGTGAATGCCCTCAAGAAGGGGCTCAGGGAAAGCGGCAGGTTGTAGCGGGAAAGCGCTTTGACTTTCCGACAGCCTGCACCGGGTTGATGGGCATGCCCGGAATTCGTGAGCGCTTTTTGGAGCGACGAGTGTCCTCAGAAACTGTTCCGCCCCCTGCCTGCCGACCGGCGCGCGGGGGGCTTCGTTTGGTGCGCCGCGTGGCCGTGGCGCTGGCGCTGCTGGCGTTATTGGCGGCGCTCTGGCGGTGGGGGCCGACGCTGCTGAGCTGGGCCGCGCGGTTTCAGGATCGCGCGTGGGTCGAGGCGGTCATCCGTCGCTGCGGGGGCTGGGCGCCGCTGGCCTCCATCGGCTTGAACGTCCTCCAGGTCCTCCTGGCGCCGATCCCCGGCCAGGTCTTCGCGCCGCTCAACGGCTATCTTTTCGGGCCGGCGTGGGGCATCTTCTACAGCATTGTGGGCGTGCAGCTGGGTTCGATGCTGGCGATGGGACTGAGCCGGGCGTTTGGGCGGCGGCTGGCGGAACGGCTCACGGGGGCGGAGTCGCTTGCCAGATGGGATCGTCTCACCCGTCGCTGGGGCCTGCCGGTGATTCTCCTGGTCTTCCTCCTGCCGTTCCTGCCCGATGACGTGATGTGTTTCGCCGCCGGGTTGACGGACATCCCCCTCCGCCGGCTGTTCGTGTTGACCCTGATCGCGCGCTTGCCGGGGGTGGCGACGGCGGTGTTGGTGGGGGATCGCGTGCTGCGCCTGCCGCTTGAGGCGTTGCTGGCGCTGGGCGCGGGCCTGCTGGTGGCCGCGTGGCTGATCCAACGCCATCATCGGCGCATCCAGGCGTGGTTTCTGTGGCGTTTCCGGCGCTATCTGCGTCGTCAGTGAGCGGTCACCCGGCGCGCGACATGACGCCGGCGCTTCCGATGAGGCGACCGGGCATCGAGCGAGGGCCTCAGGGTTCGAGCTCGCGGCGAATCATGACGGAGAGCGTTGGCTGCGGCAGGACACTCTCGATGCGGATGAGCGGATCCGGCAATGTGATCGTCGGCGTGAGGGTGTGCCGGCCGGGGGCGAGGCCGTCTACATCTACCGAGACCTTCACCGTGTCAATGTCCAGGTCCTTGATGGCCGTGTAGGGGCCGATCAGCACGAGGCGCAACCGCGCGGGCTGCAACTCCACACTGTAGCCGGTCGGCAGGCCCAGCACTTCGGGCTCTGCCGGCACGGTCACTTTGCTTTCTTGCATTTCGAGCGTCACCTCGACCAACACTTCCGGCGTCAGCAGCACGGAAAGGCCCTCCGGCAACTGCAAGCCCACGGTGGCCGTGAAACTGGCGCTGGCCCCATTCAGCAACACGGGATCCGTGTCCAGATAGCCCGGCAGCTGTTGGATCACGTCCTGCCGCCCGATGACGGTGACGATGGGCGGGTCTACCGTCACGCTGGCGACCCGATAGCCATCGGCTGGGTCACCCAACACGATGACGCGCACCGCCATGTCGCGGATGTTGCCCAGCTGTTCGATGGGGACGTTGACCGAGATGCTCTTGGGGATGATTTCGACGTAGGCAACGACATTGCCTGCCTGATCTACTGGCTGTGCCGCCAAATCGCCGGTGACGTTCTGGCGTTGCTCCTTCACGGAAACGCGCAGCTGCGCTCTGACGACTTCCGCGACCCGTGATTCCGGCCCGCGCACCGTCACTGCCTGAGGCACGTAGGTTGGCGGGCGGGCGACGTATCCCAACGCCGGCGTGCCGTCTATCACGACGAGAACGGGCACGTCCTTCTCCGCCAGCGGCTCGAGGCTCAAGGTGATCTCTTGAGGAGAATACTCCACGACCTGGGCCGGCCCGCGCAGCACTTCGACGATCACCGGCACGCTGATGTTCTTGCCCGGCGAGGCAGCGCTGAGATCTACGTAAGCGTGAATGTCCTCCACCTGCAGGATCTGCCAGATGGAGCGCGGGGCGCGCAACACGACGCGCGCTTTGCTGTTTTCCGCGCCATAAGCGGCCATCCGATCTGCAGGCACCCCGCGCACTTCGATGGGAATGGCGTCGGGGTAGGCGCGTTCTTCTGTAGGATCGCTGGTCTCCGTGGCGACGGCCCAGAAGAAAAACGCCAGCACGAGCGAGAGAGCGGCGAGCGAGAGAGTTTGTCCCAGACGATGGCCCATTTTAGCGGCTCCTGTGCCCTGAAACGGTCGAGCGGTATTGACGCCAGCGGCGTTGCATCGAGGAGGAGGCCGATTTTTGGGCGAAGAACGCGCCGAGAATGGCTTCCAACCGCTCCGTTTCGAGATCGCGGATGATGCGCCCATTATGCGCGATAGAGACGGTTCCCCGTTCCTCAGAGACGACGAGCGCGATGGCATCGCTGTCTTCGGTGATACCGATGGCGGCGCGGTGACGCAGGCCCAGCTGGCGATCGGAAAGGAAGGCCGAGGTCAACGGCATGACGCAGGCAGCCGCCGCGAGACGTTGATCCTGGACGATCACGGCGCCATCGTGCAAGACCGTGTGGTGGTCGAAGATGGTGGTGAGCAATTCCGGGCTGATCTCCGCGTCGAGCAGCACGCCGGTTTCGATGTATTCTTGCAAGCCGGTGTCGCGTTCGAAGACGATCAGCGCGCCCGTCTTTTGGGCGGCCATCTGGCGGACGGCGACCGCGATGGCGCTCAGCATCTTTTCGGGCGCCGTGTTAGCCGAGGGGCGCGTGAGGAAAGTGCCGCGTCCCAGGCGTTCCAGCGCCCGGCGCAATTCGGGTTGGAAAATCACCGGCAGCGCGAAAAGGATGACGGGCAAGACCTGCGTCACCAACCAGCTGAGCGCTTGCAACCGCACGATGCGGCTCAGGAGAGCGAGCGTGATGAGCAGCGCGGTGATGCCGCGCAGCAGCGGCACGGCGCGGGTGCCTCGCAGCGCGTAGAAGATCGCAAAGAACAGCAAGGCGACCAGGAAAATATCCACCAGGTCAGGCCAGGACAGGCGTTCAATCAACCATTGTAATTCCCACATTGCAGATCTGTTTTCTGCCCCCTTGAGCTGCCCCTGCCTCTATGTGAATGGGCCGGGGCATTACTTCGAGCGGCCGATGAGCTGGTCCCGCAGGCTCACATAGGCGCTAAGATTCGCCGGTTTGAGGGCGATAATCGCCTCCAGGGTCTTGACGGCCTCCTCCTGTTGCCCTGCCTCCAGCTGCAAATCGCCGAGCACGTCCAGATGTTCCAGCGCCTTTTGCCGGTCGCCCATGTTGAGATACAACTGGGCGGCGCGAAAACGCAGCGGGATGGACTCCGGCTGTTCGTGGACCAGGTCCTCCAGGATGACGGCGGCTTTTTCGCCGCGCTGGGTGGTGAGGTAGTGTTTGAGCAGCTGATCCAGCGCCGAGATGGCCAGCTGGGGGCGTCCGATGCGCGGGTAGAGGCGCATCAGTCCCAGGTGCGCCCGTTCGTCGTCGGGCGCGAGGCGGGTGATGTCCTGGTAATATTTGATGGCGTTCTTCCAATCCAGCCGCTGGAGGGCGAGATCGGCCATGCGGTGGAGGATGCGGATGTTCCAGCGTTTGTCCGCCGTCCCGCGCGGCGCCAACCGCAGGGCCTCGGCGTAGGTCTCCTGAGCGCGTTCCGGTTGCGCCAGCTGGTAGTAGGCATCGGCCAGCTCGAGATAGTACCCAAGCGCGTCATCTATCTGCCCGCGTTGGATGAAGATCTCGATGATGTGGGTGTAGATGGTGAAATCCAACGGCGAGAGTTCGAGAATCTGCTGATAGGTGGCCAGGGCCTGGGGGATCTGCCCGCGCATCTCATACACCTGCGCGATGAGACGCATTTTCTCGATGGCGCCCTCCAGATTGCCGGACTCGATGTGAAGCTGCGCCAGAATGGTGTGCAGCGGCAGGTAGTAAGGCGCCTTGCCGATGGCGTAGCCGAGTTCTTCGAGCGCGGCGTAGGTCTTCTTGCGCCGCATGTATTCCTGCGCCATCGCCACTGAATGCAACACATTTTCGGAGCCCGGCAGGCTGAGAATCTCCGCCAGGCTGAGCACTGTGCCGCTGCGGGCGAGGCTATCGAGCCGCTTGCGGGCCTTGAGCACTTCCTCCTCCCAACCCCGCTGGCCGAGGAAACCGACCAGCGAGTTGACCAGGGACTCGACGCGCTCCGGCTCACCGGTGTTGACCAGATTCTGCGCCAGCCCCTCGTAGACGCGAATCAGGTCGTCCACATGGTCACGCTGGACGGTAGTGAGGTCAATGACTTTGATCGCTTCGAGGAAATGGTTGAGGGCGGCCTCGAAATCGCCTTGGGCCTGGTAGCACTCGCCCAAGGCAAAGTGACTGCCCAACATGAACTCAGGATCGGCGAGGGAGCGCTCCAACTGCGCGATGGCGTCATCAAAACGCATCTGCTCTTTGTAGAGCAGCCCCAGGTTGAAATAGATGGAGGGCAGGGTGACGCCGGCCGCCGCCAGGCGTTCGTAAGCGCTCAGGGCGGTCTCCAGATCGCCCCGTGTCTGAGCGTCAACGGCCTGGCCGATGAGCAAGCTGACTTCTTCGCTGGACAGCCCCGGCGTCTCCGGGCGTTCCTCGTCGAAGATGGATTCCGCCAGCGATTCCAGCGCGCGTTGCCGGGCGATTTCGGTGACGCTGCCGGCGTCGCTGGCCGGTTCGGGCTCCACTTCCTCGTCGCTCAGGAAGGCGTCCCCTTGCAGGTCGCTGGTGGAGGGGGGAATGGGGACCGGACGTCCGCTTTGCAGGAGCAGCATTGTGTGACCGAGCAGGCGATTGTTGGGCGCGAAACGTTGCATCTGTCGGCAAACTTCGATCGCCCAATGAGTGTGCTCCGCCTGATAGAGGTGCGCCAGCCAGAGCGTGGCGCGGAGGGCTTTGTCGAGCAGCCCCTGCTCCTGGTAATATTTGAGCAGTTCGGCCCAGGCGAGATCGAGATGCGGGTTAAGACGGACGGCGTTTTCCAGGGCGGCGATGTGTTTCTCCGGCAGTCCCTGGGCCTGATACAGGGTCGCAGCCTCGGCGTAGCGGTTCGCGGCGGCTTCGCGCTGTCCCTGCTGCGCCAAAATCTCCCCCAGCCGTTCGCGGGGCCCGGGATCTTTAGGCAGCAAAGTGATCAGCCGCTCATAGACCTCAGCGGCCGCTTGCAGGTCGCCCGCGTTGAACAGCGCCCAGGCATAGCCCGTGAGCGCCGCGCTGTCTTCTGGAAACTCCAACAGCGCTTTGCGGTAGGCCTCCACGGCATCGGGCCATTTGTTTTCCCAGATCAGCTCGTTGGCCCGTTGCAGAGCTTGTTCAAATCGCTGGCGATTACCGGCCATGGCGTCCTCCTCAGAACATAGAACCCGTGCTCACGTGCTCAGATGCCCACGCTATTTTCATCCGCGATGACGTGCCTCAGGCACCTGTCAACTCAGGGCGCGCTTTGGGAAGAGGGACCGGGCAATTCTTTCCAACGCTTCTTCCAGCAGCAAAGCGCCCCTCCGTTTTGAAGCCTTCAGCCACAGGGCGACCCCGGCGACAGGCCTTGCCCACCCAAAGCGCGGGCGCTCGAGCGTCGCCTTACTCCAACACCCAGATGAGGATGGCCTTCTGCGCGTGCATCCGGTTCTCGGCCTGGTCGAAGATCACGGATTGCGGGCCGTCGGCCACTTCATCGGTGATCTCATCGCCGCGATGGGCCGGCAGACAGTGCATGACGATCGCATCGGGCCGGGCGTATGCCAGCAGGGCCGTGTTGACCTGATACGGTGGGAAGACCTTGCGACGTTCCTCGGCCTCGGCTTCCTGCCCCATCGAGGTCCAGGTATCGGTGTAGACCACATCGGCGTCCTGGATCGCCGCGCGCGGGTCGGTGCTGATGGAGATTTTGGAGCCGCTCTCTGCAGCGAATTGTTGAGCCAGGGCCAACACGTCGGGACGGAGGCTGTAGCCTTCCGGCGCACCGAGGGCGAAATCCATGCCCAGTTTGGTCGCTCCGAAGATGAGGGAATGGGTGACGTTGTTGCTGTCTCCCAGATAGGCGAGCTTGCGGCCCTTGAGCGTGCCCTTATGTTCCAGGATGGTGAGGAAATCGGCGACGCCCTGGCAGGGATGGGAATAATCGGAAAGGCCATTGATGACCGGGACGGTGGCCCATTTCGCCAGTTCCACGACATCGGCGTGATCGAAGACGCGGGCCATGATCACGTGCACGTAACGCGCCAACACGCGGGCCACGTCGGCAGTGCTCTCCCGCTTGCCGAGCTGAATCTCGTTGGGGGAAAGGTACAGCGCATGTCCTCCAAGATGCAGCATGGCCATGTCAAAGGAAACGCGAGTGCGCAGACTGGGCTTCTGGAAAATCATGCCCAGCACTTTGCCGCCGAGCAGGGGGGGATTGCCGCCGGCTTTCCATTCGGTTTTCAATTGCACGGCGAGGTTCAGGATCTCCTGAAGTTCAGCGGGCGTCAAATCGGCCAGGGTCAAAAAGTGTCTCATACTTTGCCTCCAGTTTCGTAAAATGAATGGTCACAAGTCAAGTATACCACGAAGGCCCGTGGTCAAAAAGGCAGTTGTAATTTTGGGGACACTCGACATGCCGACGGGTAACAGATGTCATCCCGCTTTGCCTATACTTGCCGGTTGAAGGAGCTGCCTGAGGGTGCTATACTGGATGCTGGATACTGGATGCTGGATACTGGATGCTGGTCGTTACCCATTACCCATCACCCATTGCCCATCACCCATTACCCATGACTGGCCATTGACGGTGAAAGCTGGCTGTTGATTCCTCAATTCTGAAAGGAGATTGCCCATGTCGCTGATGCAGGCTGTTGCCAAGGTTCAAGCGGGGCCGGGATTGGAGACCATTCAGGCGCCCATTCCCGTCCCCGGCCCCCGTGATGTGCTGATCAAGGTCAAGGCTACCTCGATTTGTGGCACCGATGTTCATATCTACAAGTGGGATCCCTGGTCCCAGGGGCGCATCAAGCCGCCGCTGATCATAGGCCACGAGTTCACCGGCGAGATTGTCGCCATCGGGGCGCAGGTACGGCCCGATGAACCGGGGGTAGGCGATTACGTCTCGGCAGAGAGCCACATTGTCTGCGGCGTCTGCCAGCAATGCCGTTTGGGACAGGGACACGTGTGCCCCAACACTCGCATCATCGGCGTGGATACCGACGGCTGCTATGCCGAATATGTGGCGATCCCGGTGGAGAACGCCTGGAAGAATCCCCCGGACATGCCTGCTCCTATAGCGAGCCTGCAGGAGAACTTCGGCAACGCGGTGCACACCGTCGCGGAGACGGACGTGCGCGGCAAAACCGTGCTCGTTACCGGCTGCGGCCCGGCGGGGCTGATGGCCATTCCTGTGGCGCGGGCTTTCGGCGCAGAGATCATCGTCGCCACGGACCTCAGCCCGTACCGCCTGGCGCTGGCGCGTAAGGTCGGTGCCGATCTGGCGCTCAATCCGGCGGAGGAGGATTTGCTCGCGCGCGCGCAAGACGCGGTGCGTGGCAAGGGCTTCGATGTCCTGCTCGAAATGTCCGGCGCGCCGCTGGCGTTGGGCCAGGGATTGCAGCTGCTCAAGCCCGGGGCGCAGGCGGCGCTGTTGGGATTGGCGCCGGGCACCCTCAAGGATTTCGACATGAACAACCTGGTGATCATGAAGGGCATCACGCTGCACGGCATCGCTGGGCGGCGATTGTGGGAGACGTGGTATCAGATGCGCGCTCTGCTGGCGTCCGGGGCCGTGGACTTGCGTCCGATCATCACGCACGAATTCCCCCTCAGCCGCTGGCACGAGGCGATGGAGACGATGGCTTCGGGCAACAGCGGCAAGATCGTGATGTATCCGGGGGCTTAGCGCGTGGAAATGTGCCTCCGTGTGAAGGTGTGAACGTGGGCACGTACGCGGATGAAAATGTGAGTTGTGGGCAATGAGTCGCGATCGAAGGCAGTGACGGCTCGCCAGTTTGGCTGGGGATTCCATCCCCAGCCTGACACGAGCCAACCGCGCTGAAGCGTACTGTTGGGAGAGCTCGCTTCAGCGAATTTGACGTAGCAGACCCGGGCTTCATTCCGGGGCGGAGGCCTGAGCGCGGCCTGAAGTTCGCGCACCCTTTGCCACATAAGTGATTTTTCGCCTTTTCGCCTTTTCGCCTTTTCGCCTTTTCGCCTTTTCGCTGATTCGCTGACGGCTGACCGCTGATCTCTATTTTTCGAGGAGGATTTCATGACCGAGACGAAATTGCATTGGATTGAAGAAGAAATCGCGGCATTGCAGGAACAGGGCTTATTCATCAACCTGCGCATCATTGATTCGCCTGCCGGGGCGTGGATGGTAGTGGACGGCAAACGGGTGCTCAACCTGTGCACCAACAACTACCTGGGCCTCGCCAACGATCCACGGCTCATCGCGGCGGCCAAAGACGCGCTGGATCGCTTTGGCGCCGGGCCGACGGCGGTGCGCTCCATTGCCGGAACACTCACCTTGCACCGTGAATTAGAGCAGGCGATGGCGGAATTCAAACATGTGGAAGACGCCCTGTACGTCCAGGCCGGCTTTCTCGCCAATCAGGCGGCCCTCCCACCCCTGGTGGGGCCGGAGGATGTGATCTTCTCTGACCGCCTCAATCACGCCAGCATCATTGACGGCGCGCGCCTCAGCCGCGCCAAAATCATCGTCTACGAGCACTGCGATCCCGCCGACCTGGAGGCCAGGATCAAGGAGCACCTGCCGCAGTATCGGCGAGGTCTCATGGTGACGGACGGCGTCTTCTCCATGGATGGCGACCTCGCGCCGCTGGACGCGCTCTACGAGGTCTGCGAACGCTACGGCGTGATGACGATGGTGGACGACGCGCACGGCGAGGGTGTCGTGGGACAGGGGGGACGCGGCATCGTGGATCACTTCGGCCTGCACGGCAAATTCGATGTGGAGATCGGCACGTTCTCCAAGGCCTTTGGCGTCGTCGGCGGCATCATTGCCGGCAAGAAGCTCATCGTGGACTACCTCCGGCAGAAGGCGCGCCCCTTCCTCTTCTCCAGCGCCGTCACCCCGGCGGATACCGCCGCTTGCCTCGCTGCAGTGCACGTGCTGAGCGAATCCACGGAGCTGGTGGAGCGCCTGTGGGAGAACACGCGCTATTTCAAGGCCGCAATGAAGGCGTTGGGCTTTGACACGGGCCAGAGCGTTACCCCCATCACACCGGTGATGTTGGGCGATGTGAAGCTGGCCCGGGAATTCAGCCGCCGGCTCTTCGAGCGGGGCGTCTTCGCCATGGCGCTCGGTTTCCCCACCGTGCCCAAGGGGTTGGCGCGGATTCGCGTCATGGTCTCCGCGGCACTCACGCCGGAGGATCTGGACTTCGGCCTGGAGCAGTTTGCGGCGGTCGGACGGGAACTCGGCGTCATCCGCTAAAGGCTGCCGCCAACACACGACGGGCCATGCGATTGATGCATGGCCCGTCGTGTATCAGAATCGTCGGTGCGGCTCAATACAGGCCGAAGGTCCCGCAGCCAAAGTGCGTGAAGTGTCCTATCTGCAAAATCGAGGCCAGTTCCAGATAGGGGATGAGATTGCCGGGGACGGGCGCAGTGAAGATTTCCGTGCCTATCCATGCCCCGTAGGCGCCTGCCGGCGGCGGCGCCAACTCGTATTTTCTGTGCTGCGGGCGTTCCCGCAGGCGGTTCAGGGTCTCCCAGAGGGCGGCCTGTTCTTCTGAGGGCAGTAATGCCCAGGCCTCTTCTTCGGTGATGGGCTTGCCGGGCTGAATTTGGGCCACCCGCGCCATCAACGCGCGCAGTATCCCCTCGAACGTGGGAACATCATGGGCGGCGATAGCGCGCTCGCGCTGGGAACGAGATCTCAAGGGCGGCGTCGGTCGGACGCCCAGATCGAAGGGCGTGAACCAGGTCAGCCGACGGAAGGCCGTCCCCTCTTCCGGGCTGAGCTTCAGCCCTTCGGCCCATTGCGTCGGCGTGGGACGACGGCGGCGTAGATCGAGCTTGCCCTCCACCACAAAGGGCCGCCAGCGAGGGCCATGGGCGGCGTAGATGGTCTCGATGCGGAACTGGCCCCAAAAACCCTTACTCTCACCGGGCTGCGGTTGCGTGGCTGCCAGCTCCAACGCGGGCAGCAACTGCTCCAGGAACAGCCCATGATCTGCCGCGTTGCCCAGTAGTTTCAATTCCCACACGACCGGCTCATCCTGTCCGAAGCACGCTTTGACAGTGTAGGGCAACAACACCGCTTCGATGGGCCAGGGAGAGCTTGGCGTATTGGTGATCGCGAAATCTTCCCCTTGCCGGTTCGAGGACGGCGGCCCGTATTCGCGTTCCCACAACTCGCGGGTCTTGCGCCATTTGGCGGCCTCGCGGGTAGGCAGCAGCTCCGTCACCAGCTTGCCCCACACGGTGGAAAGCTCCTGCGCGAAGTGCGGTGATAACGTCACCAGCGTGTGCTTCGTGCGCACTACAATCAGGTAGCGGATCAGGTTGATGGATTCAGTAATACCTAGCATACTCGCTCAATCGGTACAGCAGATCTACCTGCGCGGGCGACCAGCGTCGAATCTGCCAGGCATTCAGCATGTCGCGTACTTCGGGTTTGATTTGTCCCAGAAAGCGTCCCCAATAAAATTGCGCTTCGGCGTCGTCGCGCAGCTTGAGCAATTGGCGTAGCGTCGTCTGTTCATCGGGCAAGAGCAGCGTGCGGAAAACGGAGGCCATTTCCAGGGTGCTGATGAAATCGGAGATCTCAAAAGTCAGCACCCCTTCCCGGTCGAGCTCGTGCAAGTGGTAGATGTAGTGGGGCGCCGCCAGGAAGCGCACCCGCAGGCGATCCGGCGGAAAACGCGCCTCGTGGTGAATGACCCGAATCAGGAGCTCGTTCATGGGGGTAGACCTGGGGCTGCTGCCGGGAAACACCTGGAGCAGCCCCTGGAGCGTGAGGCTGTTGTAGAGGGCGAGCTCTTGGAGCCACGGTTTGAGCTGCTGACGCGGCAGCACGGTAAGGAAATGCTGCGCGTCATGCACGTAAGTGTGTAACGTCATGCCCTCTGGAAAGGGCGTCCCGCCGCGCAGCTGTTGCGGCAGCTGGGTGACATAGCCCCATACCAGCGTGATGTGCTGAATTTGGGGATAGAGACGCTGACCTTGTTCCAGGATCGCCTTACAGGCGCTGCAAAAACGGACCCCTTCCTCGTGAGGATACAGGCCGCACCGGCCGCAGGGACGCTGCAGCGCCGAGCGGGGCGGCGCGAGCTCTTTCCCGCCGATGACATCAGGATGCTCATCCAGATAGTGCAGCGTGGCCAGCAGTTCCGAGCTGCTGCGCGCCAGCCGCAACCAATCAAAGGGCGCCAGCATCCAGAGCCTTCTGCAGTTCGATGTAATGGGAGATGACGCGCGGCTTGATCCAGTCCTCCACCTTGAGCGGCTGTTGCCAGGTCGCCGGTTCGCCGCCGGCATAGCGCTTCGACCAATCAATCAGATAGCTCTCCGGCAAGATGTTCAACCGCAGACTGCCAAAGCCCAAATAACGATGGTGCCCAATCTTGTGTGCCAGGCCCGGCTCCAGAGCGATGCTCCAGATCAGCCGTTGCAGTTCGAGGTCCTCCAGGTTCCAGAAACGCACGGTGAACCGGGCGCGGGCGCCGGGCAGGATGGCGCGGAAGTAGCTGGCCTGGACGGTATCCGGCGCAAAGCTCTCCAGGGGCCTGGCGATGGGTGCCAGCGGCGCATGTCGGAACAAGCGCCAGTGAGCGGCGATTTGATGCCGGGGCACGCTGCGCTCTTCCTCGTGGAGCCAGGTCTTCTCGGCCGGAGCATACAGCCAGCCGGTGTAGGGATAGGGAACTTTGTACCAGCTGAGCTGGGGGTCGGGATCGAAAATCCCAAAGCCGACGGTCACACGTCCCATGAGGGCCTGATTGGCACCCTTGCCTACCCAGCCGAAAAGGGCATCCGCCGGGTTGAGTTGGGTGATGTGGCCGCTTTCCTTCGTTGAGTCGCTGGCAATCGCGTAGAGATGGCGGATCATGCCGCGCAGGCTCTTGGCGGGCAGCGCGTAGCGTCGGGTCTCCTCCCGCTGGGCAGCCTCTGGCGGCGACATGGAGAAGAAATCCCAGCCCGCTACTGGCCCGTCGGGAAGGCTCACCGATTGGGAGGGCTCGCCGCTTTCGCGGATGTGGAGCGGCGTCAGTACCTCGGCCTCGACGGTGAGCATCCCACAGTTCCCGCCAAAGGCGCGGTGCGAGATGTAGCCCTCTTGCGCTGTCGGCGGTACCTGGATAGAGCGTTGCAGGGTGAGGGCCTTGCGGGGAGCGAGCGCGGCAGTCGCCTCCTCGCCCTTCATCTGTAAACTCTGCCATGCGCCCTCTGCCGTGAGAGGATGGTCGCCAAACAACGTGCGGCTGACGCCTTCCGCGCTGCCGGTCAGCCAGTGCAGCGCCTCTATCCGTGCTTTGACCCAGCCAAAGCCGCTGGTCTTCTCCCCGCCGATCACAATGTCCCCGTTCTGAAAGTCCTGGAGCAGGTGGAAGAACACCTGGAGGGCGGGCACGTCCTCCGGGCGCAGATCCTGTAAATCCAGGCGCAGGTGGAACTTGAGAGCCTCGCCGTAAGCGAAGAGGTAATCGGACTTGGCCGTCTCGATCGGCTGGCCCGTTGCGGGATTCATGCGCACGCCGTCCATCGAGCACCAGGCTTTTTCTGGGTCGAGCGGATCGGTCAGGTACGCATCGGAGAAGTAGATCAACCCGGTCTGTCCTTGCCGACCGAACAGCAGGTCAAGCGTGCTTTCGATTCGTCCCGGATCGCTTTCGAGGGTTTTGAGGATCTGAGAGGCACGGCGGCGGAAGGCGCCCTTGAGGGTGCTGCCCGGGATGTAGACTTCCCAGGCGCCCTCGCTGCGGTTGGAAGGCGACCAGGTCAGCATCCGCATGAAAATGGTGTCGTAGGGCTTGCCGTACTTGCGCGCTACTTCGCGGTTAAAAGGGCCGCCGCTGCGGAAATCCACATGATAGGGCTGCGAGAGTTCTTGCCGCGCTTTGTTGCGGTAGCTGCGCAAGAAGGCGATGAAGTTGCGATCGTTGACGATGCTCTTGCGCAGATTGCGCGGATCGGTCAGATGGCGATAGCGCACGCGGCGATGTTCCTCTTTGAAGGTCTGCCATGCCTGGGTGCTCACACCCTGCGGCGGCGTGCGGTTTTCCCAATCGGCCTCGCGGATCTTGCCCTCCAACAGCAGCATTTTGATGGCAAGATGCGCCTCACGGCTGGCAATTTCGGCGTCAATCCAGGCGTCGCTTTGCAGGAGGTTGATTTGTTGATCTACTTGCTGGTGCAGGCGCGGCATGATGGCGGCACACGCCGGTTTGAGCAGCGCGACCAAAGCGGCTTCATCCCCCAATGCCGGCGTGATTTGGGCCTCCAGCGCGGGATCGAGGCCCAGATCTTCTGTGAGGGTGGCCCAGATTTCTGCCGGAAGCGTGTAGCGCGTCTCACGCCGTGACTCCAGCGCTTTGACCAGTCGCCCGGCCATGTTGGCTTTATCCCCCAACGCCTCAACAAAGGCAGCTTCGGCAGCCTCCTGGCTGGGGAAGGGTTGTTCGCAGAGGGGCGTCACCGCGTCAATGACCGCCTTGGAGAGCGCATACTTGCCCTTGGCGAGCTTGTCGAGCGTGCTCTTTGTCAAGACCCAGGTCTCGATTTCACCGCTGCCCTGGCTTTGCAGCCAGATAGCGAGTGCGCGCGGCAGAAACTCATCCAGCTTGCGCTTCCAATCCTCCGCGTTGAGGATGGGGCCGCTCAGCACGCTTTCCAGCCGTTGGCGTACTTCCTCGGGCAAATCGCGCATGGCCGCGATCAGCAATCGTCCTTCGATGGCGGCAAAGGAGGGCGTCTCGGGGTCTACTTTGCCCCAGTTCCAGCCCACCAGGACCGGATTGGTCGCGTCAAAGCTGAGCTCGATGGACAGGTGATTGGCCTCTGGCTGAAGGGCAGGCGGCGTTTTGGGAGCGGAGAGAGGGGTCTCCAGCTCCAGGCGGAGGCGTCCCAAGCCCTTGCTCTTGCCCGCGCCGAACCAGAAGCGCCCCGCTTGCAGCTCCTGCAGCAAGTAATAGAGTTGCGCCGCATTTTGACCTCTGGCGAGCACGGCATCGTCCACAAATAACTGAAGGTCAAAAACCGCGTTGCGGAAGACGGTTTCCATCTTGTAATTGGCGTTGGCTTCAGCGGCCCAGCGGTCCTCGTCGAGTTTCAGCCCCATCCGCATGTCGAAAAAGCGTTCGCGGGTGTAGGCGGTCTTGTCGAGCTCACACGTCACCTGCGTGATGAGGGCGTTGGGCATGTTGCTGGCATACAGGCGGCGCCAGAGCCGGTTGAGCAGGCCGATGTTGCGTCCATCTGCCGTCCCGCCAATGAAGGCGTCCATCAGGGATTGCGCTGTCCCGCCGATTTCGCCGGCCAGCGAAACCAGGCGTTGGGTCCCATCGCCATCGCGGGTGAAGAGGGTTTTGCGGGCGTTGCCCCGGTAGATGGGAGATTCGGCAATTAAACGACCTTTGATTAACATTGGGTTCCTCCTTGACGTCGGGAAAGTGACCTGGACACTGCGATTACATTTGGAATATTATACCTGGAATACGGAAGATGGACAACCAGACTCAACCCCGATCGCTATCTGCGGCGCATCACCACCCGTTCGATGAAGTCCGCGCCGCGCAGCAGCCCCAACGCGCCCGCTTTGACGCTCTCCTCATCATAACGCAGCACGGCGTCTGGCGCGTAACGCGGATCGCGGATGGCGACGGGCACGGCCCCGTGGACGTGGCTGCCCGTGGCGACCGGCGTGGGGTGATCCGGCAGCACGGCGACGATAGTCTCCTCCAGGCGCGGGCCCAATCCATCGAGCAGCCGCTGCATCAACCGCCGGTCCAGGTCCTCGATGCAGCGGAGCTTGAGCGCCAGATCGCGCGCGTGCCCGGCCTCATCGGGCGCTTCGACGTGGACGTAGACGAGATCATAAGCGTCCAGCGCCGCCAGCGCAGCATCGGCCTTCCCCTCGTAGTTGGTGTCGTACAGGCCCGTCGCGCCTTCCACCGGAAGCACGTCCATCCCCGCGTAGATGCCCAGCCCCTTGATGAGGTCCACTGCCGTGATGACCGCACCACGCACACCAAAACGCTCCTGGAACGTCGCCATTCGCGGGCGGCGACCCGGCGACCAGGGCCACAGCGCGTTTGCGGGCTGCTCCCCGGCAGCGCTGCGGGCCACGTTCAGCGGATGTGCCGCCAGGAACTCCTGCGAGGCCGCAATGAGACGGTTGAGCAAATCGGCAGTCGCAGCAGCTTCTGGCGCCAGGGGCTTCACGAGCAGATCAGCGACGGCCTCGCCCACGTGATCGTGCGGTGGCGCGCACGCCAGGCGCGGATCGGCGCCCGGAACCACGAGCAGGTGCCGGTAGCTCAGGCCCGGCGTCAAGCGAAGCGGCCAGTTCGCCAGGTGCGTCTGCAGCTCCTGGATCAGGGCGTGGGCCTCCTCACTGCTGATGTGACCCGCGGAGTGGCTCTTGATGCGGCCGTTTTCGATACAGATCAGGTTCACGCGCATGGCGACGTCATCGGGCGCAAGCGTCACGCCCAGGCTGGCGGCTTCCAGCACGCCGCGCCCCTGATACACCGCGCGCGGATCGTAGCCCAGTACCGTGAGATTGGCGATCTCCGAGCCAGGGGGCAGGTCATCCTCCACGGTGAGAAACAGGCCGGTGCGTCCTTCGCGGGCCAGGCGATCCATCGCGGGCGTGTGCGCCGCCATCAGGGGCGTCTTGCCCCCCAGCTCCGGGATGGGAAAATCTGCCATTCCATCGCCGAGGAGGATGAGGGTTTTCAGAGGCTTCGTGCTTTCGGTCATGGCGTTCTCCTGCTGAGAAGTCTGGCGGTCGTGTGGCCTGGTAGCGACTGCCGATTACTCGACGCTTCATTGTCTGGCCACTCGACGATCAATCGCCGCGCTGACCGCGCTATACTCGGCGGGGAGCTCCACGGGTGGATTGGCATAGCGTGGGGCGACGCCGGCGAGCGTTCGGTCGTGATAACCCACTTTGAAATCCGTGAACTTGAGTCCGTGCGCCGTGGAGATGACGACGACGCGCTCATGGGCCTGGATGACGCCACGCGCGACAAGCTTCTCCAGCGCAGCAAGTGCGACGCCCGTGTGGGGGCAGGTGTAAAGCCCGGTCCTATCGGCGCGGGCGGCGGCGTTGGCGAGTTCGTCTTCCGTCGCTTGCTCCACCACGCCATCGAAGGTGCGCAGCGTTTTGACGGCGCGCTCGTAGCTCACCGGATCCCCAATCTGGATGGCGCTCGCCAGCGTCTTCTGCGCTTTTACGGGCGTGTACTCCGCGAATCCGGACTGGAAGCTCAGGTAGAGGGGATTGGCGTGCGCAGCTTGCGCGCAGGCGATGCGCGGCAGCCGGTCAATGAGGCCCAGGTCGCGCAATAGCAGCAGCCCCTTGCCGAGCGCGCTCACGTTGCCCAGATTCCCGGCGGGGAGGATGAACCAGTCAGGGACCTCCCAGCCGAGCTGTTGGACGACTTCGATGGCGACGGTTTTCTGGCCCTCGATGCGCAAGGAATTCATGGAATTTGCCAGGTAGATGGTGGGGTCGTGGGTGAGCTGCTGGACGATGCGCATACACCCGTCGAAATCAGTATCCAGCGCCAGCACCAGCGCCCCGTTGGCGATGGGCTGCGCGAGCTGCGCCGTGGAGATCTTCCCCTTAGGCAGGAGGATGACGGTGGGAATGCCCGCCGCCGCGCCGTAAGCCGCCAGCGCCGCCGAGGTATCGCCCGTGGAGGCGCACGCCACCGCGCGGATGGGGCTGCCATCCGCGATCATCTGCTTCACCACGGAAACGAGCACCGTCATGCCTAAATCCTTGAACGAGCCGGTGTGACTGTTGCCGCAGAGCTTGACCCACAGCTCGGGCACGCCGAGCTCGCGTCCCAGGCGCGAGGCGGGGAAGAGGTGCGTGTACCCTTCGGCCATGGAGACAACGTTCTCCTCAGCGATTTCCGGGCAAACCCACTCCTTCTTGCCCCAGACGCCGCTGCCGTAGGGCAACTGCGGCGCGCGCGCCCGCGCCTCGAAGAGCGCCCGCCACTCGGCGGCGCTGCGATTGCGGAGTGCGGCCACATCGTGCGTCACATCGAGCAACCCGCCGCAGCTCTCGCAACGGTAAATCACATCGTAGATGGAATAGCGGCGTCCGCAACCGCGCACACATTCGAGCCAGCTGTGATAGGGCATGGGGAACCTCCAGTGAAATCTATGTGGCGCGAGCTTCAGTTCGCGTTGATACTCTTTTTCCTCAGTGCCTCTGCGCTGATTCCAGCTTTTGGCTGGTTTTGTGTCTGTCCACAAAGTGGGCTACAAGTTTCTGGCGTCCAAGCACTATATCCGCAACTTGGTGCTATCACCCCTGGGCATACTACCCCGCAAGCATTTGTACAACTACTCCCCTGGCAAACAGTATCAGCACAACTGCAATTATCTACACACGGCCTAATTGGTATAGCCACTGCTCTTACTTGGGTAAACTGACTTTCTCCAAAACCATCGCGCATGTTTTGTGGAGTAAAAGCCACATATACCGTACTAGACAGGGTAGTTGCAGGTAAACCTTCCAAGCGAAAACTGACAGTTCTGACAACACAGTCCTTCAATCCAATATTAAAATACCAAAACTGACTTGCCCCTCCTAAGCCATTATTTCTAAATTGCCGATTATTTAAACAAGGGGGGTCTCCATCGCAACTGGTTTGAGTTCCATAACCCCAATTGATCAGAGTATTCCATGGCCAACCAGACCAACCCTCAGAAAAGTTCTGACTTAGTTCCAGGGCCGGGTCTCTTGCCGTAGTTCTATGTCCGCAAGTGTTTGGCTCCCAATATATACAAGGGATTTGGGCCAAAATCAGGCTATTTCTTGTATTTTCACTCTGGCTATAGTTGCCGCTACAAGTAGTATAATCGCTACACAACCCGCCACTCCACACCAACCTGGCGTTGCCCAATAGGGGATCTCCGCTTGCCAACGGTACCTGCCTTTCGCCGCTATCCCAAATCCCATTGTTATTGCTATCTTCGTAGACATAAACCACAGCGCCAGCCAATGAACCATATTGTTCGCAAGTTATGGGGGCTGTGGTTGGCCCTGGCGGCGTCGGTGTTGGATCACCGGGGGTAGGAAACCACGCCCACCCACACGCCCCAATATCACATCTGCCTGGCGGGCAATTCCCCCCACACCTTGAATTCCCCTTATACACACAACTAACTGGATCCATATACGCCCCCTTTACACAATCAGTTCTTATATAGGTGCATGTCCCCCCAGGGCAATTCCAAGTATCATACTCGCCATCGCATGAATAACCATTATTTGCGCCACCCACACATTGATATATTTCTTGATTTACCTCGCACAAAGTTATCCCCGAGCAGTATTGAGCCAAAACTGGTTTTGCTAATCCTTTTATTAGCCCAGTTTTAGACTTAACTTCTATATAGGGGGTTATCCTTTCTCCCAGTCTCTCCATTAACTTTCTGTCTCTGCTCTCATCTCTATCCTTCCCTCTCAATCCAAAATCTAGCGCCTCCAATACTATATAACTTAACGCCTCTGCTCTGTTTGCCTCACTTCCTCCCCCAATTTCTTGCCAATTGATATAGACCAAAAAGTCTATTTCTCCCTTGACCACTTTTGGCTGAGTAAACTGTATCAAATCTACCCCGCCACTACCTCTTTTTTTACCCAGCCTGCCACTTTCTTCTTTATCTTCTTTAAAATCTGCCCCTAGCCTACTTATATCTTTGATCCTAAACACTATTTTATTCACATCCTGCCCAATTTTCTGCCAACCACCGCCATTTGCGCTATTATATATTTCTGTTTCCCAAATTGGCCACAGACCTAATCTGTCCAAATAAGTCTTCAAACTCTCTTCTTCTAACCCCAATTCCACCCCCCCTATTTCTGACCTAATCTGCCAACTAATCTCTTTGTTTTTCCGCTCTGCCCCTATCCCCAGCCACACGACTATGGCCACTACTAATATTATTACTAACCCCAAAATCTTTTTAATCACTTACTTATTATGGCAAGTATCGGCTTCATCTTCAAATACTTATTACCTGTACGGCCTTAACCACACCGGGTAAGACTGCTTTCCATCTGGATGTAGTGATCCACCTCTTTCCATTACATCATATGGTGTTTGGGTACTACGTCCTTGCATTTCTCTGATAACGTCCTTACATTCAAATAGGGTGGCACATCTTTTATATAACATCTCTAGCATACCTATAGTTCTCAAAATATACCGATAAGTGCTTGCCAGTGGTTTTAATTCAGGTGGAGTTTTTGCAAATGTAGCATTATATATCTCCGGCACACCTTCAGTTTCCGTCATTATAGCCACCCTTACTCCAGGTAATTCTTTCCCGTCTGGCCCTCTAGTACCTGGAAAGGCCGTTCCCTGTCCGCCCACATTATATGTTTCCCCTCCAGTCACTTTAGAAAACATTAAGAGGTAAGTATGTACCTCATTCTCTTGGCTAAAAAACCCTGGTGACAAAAATCTTGCCAGGAGTGTTTCAAATTGATCCACATACACCACCGGATCTATAGTCACCCCTCTTTCCACAAAAAAGGCAATCGTCTTACCCTGGATATTCATAATCAGGGTTTGAGATAAGTTGGCTCTTTCAAATCGGTCAATCCGCTTACCCGATCCCGCGGGATACTCCACGCTATCGGCAACTATTTCCAGCACCTGCCTCCACTCTGCTTCGGTGGCGCCCAAGCGGTATTCTCCCGGTTGCAGTTCCGCGCCGATAACGGCTGGGAGCGGCGTCGGCGTGGGGGTTGGTGTCTCTGTCGGCGTGGGGGTCGGCTCAGGCGTGGCGGTAGGGGTGAGGGTCGCCGTAGGGGCGATGGTGGCTGTGACGGTGGGGGTGAGCGTTGCCGTGGCGGTCGGCGTGGGTGTTGCCGTCGGCGTGGGCGCACAGGCGGAAAGCAGCACGAGTAGGGATAACAGGAATCGGCGCATGGGAAGGCTCCTTTCATTGTGTTTTATCTGCCGCCGGTTCAAACCGGCGGCTGCTACCCAAAGCGCGCTCAAGCGCGCTGGGGATGCGCAACGCGCTTCAGCGCGTTTTCCGTAGCAGCCTCGGAATTCATTCCGAGGCGTGATTCCGAGGCGTGATTCCGAGGCGCCATCCCGTGGCGCCATTCCGAACCGCGATTCCGTGCCGCCAGCCGCACCGCCGGTTCTCGTGCCGCCATCCGCGCCGCCGGTTCAAACCGGCGGCAGCTACCCAAAGCGCGCTCAAGCGCGCTGGGGATGCGCAACGCGCTTTAGCGCGTTTTCCGTAGCAGCCTCGGAATGAATTCCGAGGCGTAATTCCGAGGCGGCATTCCGTGGCGCCATTCCGTGGCGCCATCCGCGCCGCCATCCGCGCCGTCATCCCGTGACATCCTCCCGTCGCAGTCGGTACTCACCCAATTATGGGCTGCAAAACCCTCTTGTCAACATCTCAGATCACGATCACGGAACATATTATGACATTCGTCCACTTGCCATCGTCGGAATTGGATTTATAATCAAACATAGATATATTTGAATGTATCAACCTACAAGGAACCCATGTCCACCATCACCGAAGAAGAAGCCGTCTTACTGCACCGCTACATTTGCGAAGGTGTGGGCGATCCCAAACGGCTGCGCTTGCTGTACCTCGTCGCCGAGCAGCCTCGGAATGTCTCCGAGCTCACCGAGATGTTGGGCGTCTCCCAGCCGACCGTCTCGCATCACCTGCGCATTCTGCGCGACCGGGGCCTGGTCGAGGCGCGAAAGGAAGGGACGGCAGTCTATTATTCCCTGAGCAATCTCCACATTCTGGAAGCCCTGGACATGATGCGCGCTATCGTCGCCCAGTTTCTGGCGGAAGGGGCGCAAGTGCTGGGGAATGGGTAACGGGTGCGGGGTAATGGGGTGAGGGGTAACGGATTATACCCACCCTTTTGCTTTCTCGTTTTTTCGCCTTTTCGCTGATTCTATTGGAGGACACAATGGCTAAATTGTCTGAAGCGCAAATAACCTGGCTTGAAGGTGTTTTTGGCGAGCGGATGACCACTCGCCCGGTGGAGCGCAAGCTCTACAGCCACGATGTGGGTGAGATGCCGGGCCTGATCAAGCCGCTCATTGGGACGCCGCTGGCCGATGCGGTGGTGCAGCCGGCCTCTGAGGCGGAGCTCGTGGCGCTGGTACAGTGGGCGGCGCAGGAGGGCATCCCCCTCGTCCCCCGCGGCAAAGCGACCTCTGGCTACGGCGGCGTGCTGCCCGTGAAGGGCGGCATTGTGGTGGACTTCTTCCGGATGGACAAGCTCCTCGCGGTAGACGCCGCAGCGCAGACGGCCACCCTCGAGGCGGGCATGGTCTGGGAAAAAGCCGACCGTGAACTCCAGAAGCGTGGTTTCACGTTGCGCACGTATCCCAGCAGCTACCCCTCTTCGACGGCAGGCGGCTGGCTGGCGCAGGGCGGCGCGGGCTTCGGCGGCTTCGAGGCGGGCTGGTTCCGCGATAACGTCGTGAGCGCGCGCGTGATCCTCGGCGATGGCTCGCTGGGCCTCTTCGAGGGCGACGACCTCGACATGATCTACGAGGCCGAGGGCATCACCGGCTTCATCACCCAGCTGACCATTAAGGTCATGCCCGCTGTGCCGTTGGAGATCGTCTCCCTGAGCTGCCCTGAGGCGCAGGGCATGCAACACTTGCTCGAAGGCCTGCTCGCTGCTGACGTGCCGATTTGGTCCATGCACTTCATCAATCCGCAGATGGCGAAGCTGAAGAACCAGGCCCCCTTGCAGACGCATCAAGGGCATCCTACCGAGCCGCGCGTGCTGTTGCCGGAGACGTATATCCTGACCCTGGCCTTCCGCAAATCAGACGCTCAGAAAGTGCGTTCCGCCATCGCCGCGCAGATGCAGAGCGAGTCATGCACGGCGGAGCTGCTCAGCGATGAGATTGCTCAGCATGAGTGGGCGCAGCGCTTCCGCATTATGATGGTGAAGCGCCTGGGGCCGAGCCTGGTGCCCGCCGAGGTCGTTTTGCCCCTCAGCGGCCTGGGGGCGGCACTCTCTGAAATCGAGCAAAAAGTCGGCCAGCCGGTGGTCAAGGAAGGCATGGTGATGCGCCATGGCCACAATCCCCAGGGTGAGCCGGAAATCGTCATCCTGGGCTTTATCCCCGCCGACCAGCGCAAGTTCACCTACAATTTCATCTTCCCGCTCTCGCTGAGCATTGCCCGCATCGCCGAAAAATACGGCGGACGTCCCTACGCCACGGGCCTGTATTACGCCAAGATGGGGGATAAAATCCTCGGGGCGGAGCGGGTGCGTTTGCTCAAGGAGTTCAAGCGCAAAGCGGACCCCGCCGGCATCCTCAATCCCGGCAAGGTGCTGGGCAATGCGCTCATCAGCAACGCGCTGATTGCCGCTAACGCTTTCGAGCCGCTGTTGCGGCCCTTCGGCAACGCGGTGGCCAGCGAGGTGGGCGAGAAAATGCCCGATCAACCCGTCAAAGGCATCCCCCCTGATGTGGCCTGGTACGCCTACGCCTGCTCGCAGTGCGGCTATTGCGTGCAGGAATGTGATCAATACTACGGGCGCGGTTGGGAAAGCCAGAGTCCGCGCGGCAAGTGGTACTGGCTGCGCGAGTACATGGAGGGCCGCGAGAAGTGGGATCAGTTCATGGTCGGTACCTTCCTGGTCTGCACTACCTGCGAGCTCTGTAACCTGCGCTGCTCGGCGAATCTGCCCATCGAGCCGTCGTGGATGAAGCTGCGCGGGCAGCTGGTCCAGGAGGAGGGGCACATGACGATCCCGCCCTTCGAGATGATGGCGGCAGCGCTCACCGGTCAGGGCAACATTTGGGCCGGCTATCGCAAGGATCGCGACGCCTGGTTCCCGGAGGACCTGAAAGAGAAGCACGGGGTGGGCAAGAAGGCCCCGGCCGTGTACTTCGCGGGTTGTACCGCGAGCTACGTGGAGCACGACATCAGCATCGCCAGCGTGCGCTTGCTGGATGAGGCCGGCGTAGACTTCACATACGTGGGCAAGAAGGAAAACTGCTGCGGCGCGCCCATGCTGATGTCGGGGAAGTGGGAGATCTTTGCCGAGACGATGCGGAAGAACATCGCCGCGGTGGAGGCTGCCGGGGCGGACACGGTCATCACTTCTTGCCCGGCCTGTAGCATGATGTGGCGGCACGTGTATCCGGAGTGGGCGAAGAAGCTGGGCATCCCCTTCAACATCACGGCCCGGCATTACAGCGAGGTCGTGGCGGAGAAGATCGCGGCGGGTGAGTTTGCCTTCCCCGAAAACGCGCTTCCAGAGGGCGACGGCGAGCCGGTGACCGTCACCTGGCACGATTCCTGCCACATGGGGCGCGTCTCTCACGTCTACGAGGAGCCGCGGACGTTAATTCAGGCCATCCCCGGCGTGAAATACGTCGAGATGGAGTACAACCGTGACAATGCGCACTGCTGCGGCAGCGTGCTCACGCTCATCAAAGAGCCACCGGTTGCCGTGGTGGTAGGTCAGCATCGCCTGGACGAGGCCGTCGAGGCGGGCGCGCAGAAGATGCTGGCAGCGTGCCCTTGCTGCGAGTTCCAGTTCCGCGTGACACGCCAGAAGACTCAGGCGCCCGTGGAGATCGAGGACCTGGCGCGCTTCTGCGCGGAGCGATTGGGCTACACCGACCTGCCCGATCCACACCCCGAAGTACAGGCGCAGTGGGCCGTCTTCGAGGCCATGATCGCCCTGATGTCGCCGCAGGGTTTCGCCGATGTGATGGGGACGATGTGGCCGGAGCTGGTAGACGCGATGCCCTTCGGCATGGGCAAGATGATGCGGGCGCTGGGCAAAGTTCCCGGCGCGCTCGCGGCGATGAGACCGCTCTTCCCGGTGCTCTTCCCTAAGATGATGCCCATGATGATGCCCAAGGTGATGGACACTATGCTGGCGCGGGTGGCAGAGCGAATTCCCATGCCGGATTATATGGCTGAGCAGATGCCCAATCTCATGCCGCAGGTCATGGACAATCTCATGCCGCACATGATCGGGGATGTGGTGCCACTGGTCACCGATCCGCTGATCGCGTATCTGAAAGAGGCGTGATGCGTAGCGCGTGATGCATGACCGGCCCGCTGGTGAGTATTAACCGGCGGGCCGGTTTTTATGGTAATGGTTCAGCCTGGCTCAAGTAGCCGGGCGGCAATGAATGAATCTTTGCAATCCGTAGATTGCAGAGTTTTCGTCCCCAGCCAGCATGCCGCATGAATGGCGCTTCACCACAATGGTCAACTTGCCAAATTTCGAGTATACTGAAAGTGAAGATCTTTCTCAAGCATTGTGCCTGACAGTTTCATGCACACGTATCAGAACAGGAGGAGAGCGATGGCAGTCATTACGATTTCCCGGCAGTATGGCAGCGGCGGCGATGAAATCGCCAAGCGTCTGTGTGAGGTGTTGGAATACCAATACTTCGACAAGCAGCTGATGCTTCAGGTCGCAGGGGAAGTAGGGCTTTCCGAGCACGAGCTGGTGGATTTTTCGGAGGAGAATTACAAAGTGCGGGGCTTCTTCAACCGCCTGTTCGCACCGCGCACCGTCGCGCAGGTCGAGAGCTGGACGACGGGCCCCACCGGGCAGCAAGAACTCACGGTCTCCGCTCTGAACGAGGTCACCTGCATTAACATGATCCAGAACACCATCCGCGCCGCCTACAGGCACGGCAACGTCGTCATCGTCGGGCGCGGGGGACAGGCGATCTTGCAAGACATGGCCGGCGTGCT
>Ga0208198_1000700_pt1 | contig 34927 bp, 25 predicted proteins | sample AD_JPNTR2_MetaG_FD_184446 | JGI IMG/M metagenome (GOLD analysis project Ga0208198, IMG submission 184446) | Active sludge microbial communities of municipal wastewater-treating anaerobic digesters from Japan - AD_JPNTR2_MetaG (SPAdes) (version 2) | ecosystem: Engineered > Bioreactor > Anaerobic...
TGTGGTGAGCCGCCGCAAATTCACCTCACTCCGTCGCCTACGGCTCCTACATGAGGTGAATTTGCCATTATCTGCTTAACATCTTATTTTTTGAGGGTTAGTGTCCAAGATCATTGACAAGTGTACATTTTCTATACTTATTATAATAGTATTCCTCTTGCAATTTTGGCCGCCTTGTGATATAATATACTATGTATTAGTATAGGAGAGTATCGTTATTTTTCCAAGGTTTTGTTTGCACTCGTCCTATATTAAGGAAGACAGCCCGCTCTTCCTATGGTAAATTATGTTATGGAGGTAAATTATGAACTCTTTTGAGGAAGTTTTTGAGAATGTAAAAAATTACTGTCTTGAGAACAAGAAGATCCCGGAAATTGGCATCAAAACATGGATAACCCCCATGAAGCCCATCTCATTCAACGGTACTGACGCAGTTTTCAGCGTTCAGACTGAATTCCAGAAAAATATCGTCATGGGCTCTTATTCCGCCATCCTCAGTGAGGCCTTCCTGAATGTCCTTGGCCTCAATGTTAATATCACCATCAATGTGGAATCTGAGGACAAGCCCTCAACAGGCATACCCACTGACGCTGAGCTCGACAAGAAGAACGAAGAGCTTGAGCAGTCCTACAAATTCGCCAACTATGACTATACCTTCGATACCTTCATCGAGGGCCCGTCAAATACCTTTGCCCTGGCTTGCAGCAAGTCAGTTGCCAAGAACGTTGGATCCAAGGACAATTCCGCATACAACCCCAATCCCCTGTTCATCTACGGCCCCTCCGGAATGGGCAAGACCCACCTTATCACTGCTATCGCTAATGAGATCCGCAGCAACCACCCGGAGTTCAACATCGTTTATGTTACCAGTGAGACCTTCGGAAACGACCTTATCACTGCGCTGAAGACCAACCTGATCACGGATTTCCACGATAAGTACCGCACAGCCGATGTGCTCCTCATCGACGATATCCAGTTCTTTGCCGGCAAGGAGAGTATGCAGGAGGAGTTCTTCCACACCTTCTATCAGCTCCACCAGGAGGGCAAGCAGGTAGTCATCACCTCAGATAAGCCCCCCAAGGAGCTTGTCACTCTGGAGGAAAGGCTCCGCACAAGATTTGAAGGCGGCCTTATCGCAGATATTTCCGCCCCTGATTACGAGACAAGGCTTGCGATCATCAACCGCAAGAGCGAGCTCCTCAGCCTGAAAATGCCCTCTGAGGTCTCTGAGTTCATGGCAAACCGCCTTAAATCCAATATCCGTCAGCTGGAGGGCGCCGTTATCAGGCTCAAGGCCCTCAATCACTTCGCCGGAAGCCCCATCACTATCTCAATGGCTCAGAGCGTTATCCGTGATGTACTTACAGACGAGCAGCCTATCCCGATCACCGTGGAGAAGATCATCTCTGACGTGTGCAACGTTTACGGCGTAACTCCCGATGATCTGCGCTCTACAAAGCGCTCACAGCAGATCGCTATCGCAAGAAAGGTGGCTATCTACGTTGTGAGAGAGATCACTCAGATGCCTCTTGCCGCTATCGGTACCGAATTCGGCAACCGTGACCATTCCACTATCGTCTATTCTGTAAACAGCGTTGCTGCTGCTATCAAGAAGGATGCTAACCTGAATAATCTTGTAAACGACATCATCAAGAACATCAAGGACAAGAGCAAGTCCTGACGATCTTTCAATGTTAAGATCGTTGAAAACCTGTGATTCAACATAGTTTTCAACAGGCTGTTGAATAACCTACCCGGCAGAGGGGGATAATGTTTTTTCCGGAAACTGCGTTCACATTTCCGAAAACCATGAGCTGCCGGAAATGCCTGTCCACATATTTCCACTTATCCACATGGAGGAAAGTGTCAGAAAAAATGTTAGAAGATCTGCCTTTCCACGAAAGATCCAACTTTTCCTGTGATCTCCCTCCACATCCTTCAACCGGATCAACATCGGAAATATGTGAGGGAATTTAAACTCAACTTCTCCCAGATCTTTCAAGACAGGCTCTGTGGAGGCTCAGGACAAGCTATTTCGGGAAATTTCAGCCTTCCTGACTTTTCAACATCCCCTACTATTACTACTAATTTATCTTTAACTTATCTTATCTTAGTCTCAGCCTTCGGCTGAACTTGGAAATTTTCTTCGGAGGTCAACCCTGCAATGAAATTCATTTGTAATAAGATCGAGCTCAGTGAAGCTATCAATAATGTTTCAAGAGCCGTTTCACCTAAATCAACTATCGCTGCTCTTGAAGGCATCAAGGTCAGCGTAAGACCAGGAGAGGTGGAGCTCACCGCTTACAACCTTGAAATGGGCATCAGGACCACTATCAAGGCCGATACTCAGGACAGCGGCGAGTTCGTTGCTTCATCTAAGCTGTTCAGCGAGCTCACCAGAAGAATGAACAGCGATCAGATCACACTTACCGTTGACGACAATCTGGTCATCACTATCCTCGGCGACAACACCGACTGCTCATTCTCGGCAATGAGCGCTGAGGAATACCCAGATCTTCCCGTTGTTGATTCCCAGAGATCCTTTGCGGTCAAGCAGAGCGTTCTCCGCTCAATGATCAATCAGACCAGCTATGCTGCCTCTACCAATGAGAGCAAGCCTGTTCTCACCGGCGAGCTCTTCGACATCGAGGACGGCAAGTTCAACCTGGTGGCTATCGACGGATTTCGCCTTGCTATCAGATCCGAGCTTACCGATTGCAGCGAGAGCTATCACTTCGTAGTTCCTAAGAAGGCTCTTCAGGAGGTATCCACCCTCATCAAGGAGGACGCTGCTAAGGACTGCACGGTCTGCGTGAACGACCGCCACATCATCTTTGAGATCAACAACGTTTTTGTTATCTCCCGTCTGCTGGAGGGAAATTTCCACAACTACAAGCTCAGTATCCCCACCAGCAACAAGACTGAGGTCATCATCAGCAAGAAGGATCTGGCAAACAGCCTTGAGAGATGCTCGCTGATCATCGACGACAAGAACAAGTCCCCTATCCGCTGCGAGATCGGCGGAGGCACCGTCAAGATCAACTGCAAGACCGGTATCGGAAGAGTCAGCGATACGATCTCTGCTGATACTACCGGCGACGCTGTAACTATCGGCTTCAACAACCGCCTTATGCTGGACGCTCTCCGTGTGGCTGAGGGCGACAAGGTAAAGATCAGACTTAACGGCGCCATGAAGGTCATCGAGCTCCTTCCCCTTGACGGTGAGAGCTATATCTTCCTGGTAATGCCTATCCAGCTAAAGAATTGAGAGGTAGATCAAAATGGTTTTTGTATACAGAAATTATCCCTATGCTCCTAAGGCAACATTTTTCTCAGCAGCTATGAGCCTTGTTGCTGTTATCGCTCTTGTTATAGCTATCGCTCAGATCGCTATGATAAAGAATTCAGCTCTCCACATAATCCCTGCGATCATTTGCGGAGTCGCTGCCTATTTCTTCTTCTTCGAGCTGGGCAGAAAAAAGGCCGACAAAATGGCTGAGAAGGAAACTGACCTGAATATCCGCACAAAGGCAACCTACGCCCTTATGTACTGCAACCAGAACCCCGAGGCATACGACCAGCTTATCCAGGAAAATCCTGCTTTTGCTGCTAAATACGAGAAAAACGAAGAAGGAAAGATCGTCAAGATCAAGAGAAAATGACCGGAGGCTCACATTATGGCCAATGAGATTAAAATTACTACCGAGTTCATCAAGCTGGACGCTCTGCTGAAATTCTCGGGTCTTGCAGACACCGGCGGCGAGGCTAAGATCCTTGTTCAGGAGGGTCAGGTCACCGTCAACGGCGAGGTCTGCACCATGCGTGGAAAAAAGATCCGCCCCGGCGACAGGGTGGCAATAATCGGTGAGGAAGAGGTAATAGTGGTTTGATCATCACCTATGCCGAGATCGACGGCTTCAAAAATCTTTCCGGGATCTCATTCCAGCCTGACGTTAAGTATAACATCATCGTCGGACCCAACGCTCAGGGCAAGACAAATCTCCTTGAGGCGCTGTGGATACTGTCAGGCTGTAGGAGCTTTCGTGGCTCAAAGGAGAGAGACTATATCTCTCTAAACGGGAACAGGATGTCCGCTAAGATAAAGATCTATGACTCTCTGAGAGAGCAGAAGATCGAGATGACCATGTCAAGAAGTGCTGCTTCACCGAAAACTATCATGCTCAACGGCGTCAAGCAGAAGGGCAGCCGTGCCCTCTTCGACGTGTTCAAGTGCATCGCCTTTATCCCCGACGATACCGAGATCATCAAGGGCTCGCCGGAAAGAAGGCGCAGCTTCATTGATATGGCAGCTTCTCAGCTCAACCCCGTTTTCGTGGTGCATATCAACAAGAACAACGCTATCATGAATCAGCGCAACGCCCTGCTGAAGGAGATCATGCAGGGCAATGCTCCGGCCTCTGTGCTGGAGGTCTGGGACAGACAGGCCGCTCATGAGGGTGCGCTGATCTCATATATGCGAAACGAATACGTCGGCAAGATCAATGAGATCTGCGGAAGACTGTACAAGACCATTTCCGGCGGCAGCGAGGAGCTTGAGCTGGAGTATAAGTCCAATGTTTTCCGGCCGGAGGACTTTGCAAAGCCCTGCGGTGAGGAGGTCTTTGAGCAGTATTACCAGAAGCTGCGTGATAACGCCGACTATGACATCCGCACAGGCGTCACTCATGCCGGAGTCAACCGGGACGAGATCCTGATCAAGATAAACGGCGTCAGCGCCCGTGATTACGGCTCTCAGGGACAGATCAAAAGCGCTGCCCTTGTAATGAAGCTGGCACAGGCCGAGATCTACAAGAAGCGCTCAAAGGAGGCTCCTGTGATCTTCCTGGACGACGTTATGGGCGAGCTCGACGAGAGCCGTCAGCGATTTGTTTTCGACATCATCAGAGGTATGCAGACCTTCATCACTACCCCTAACGAAAGCGCTCTTCTCCCGGAGATCGAGGGGAAGATCATGCGCATCAGTCAGGGGAAGCTCACGGAGGAATGACCATGTATCTTCACATAGGTAACGACTATTCCGTGGATATTCGTGACATTATCGGCATTTTCGATATGGATAACACCACAGTTACCGGCACCACAAAGAAACTCCTGGACCGGGCAGAAAAGGAAAAGCTGTGTATCTATACCACCTATGAGCTGCCTAAGAGCTTCATCATCACGGAGAAAAAGGGCAGAGTAAGGGTGTATATCTCCCAGCTTGCCGCCTCTACGCTGAAAAAAAGGCTCAGTCAGGGGGAATTCCTGTGAGGAATGAAAATTGAATCGGAAGGACTGCACTTTCAGCAGCGGCCGTTTTCCTGGCCTATACCGGACTTATGCTGGTCCTGTGCTTCAGGCCGGAGATACTGATGAATATCCCGTATTTTGAGTATCTTGAGGAATACTACGACGGCTATACCTGGTATCATTCATTGGAGGATGATATAATCGACTTCGGTTGTATGATCCTTCCGGCTTTTGTGAATATCCTGCTTTTTGCGTCAGCACTGCTGAGAGCGCGGAAAAACAGGGTAAGGACAAAGAAAAGGAACGTTTTCACCATAGCTGCCTCGGTGATGCTTCTTGCTTCGGAATATCTGATACTTCTTCTGCTGTATGAACATCAGAGGATCATGAATGAGATGCTGTCAGCTTGCCTTATGGTGCTGATATTTTCGTTCATGATACCCGTCATCGGTGAGATGCTTCTGGTATTTTCCTGCGCAAACGAGATGTTCCTTTTAGAAAATGAAAGATAGATCATCAAGAAAAAAGATACGCCTTGAAAACCGGGATTATTCCATGAATGGTGCGTATTTCATAACCATATGCACCAAGGATAGGTTTCCGTATTTGTCGGAGATTATTGATGCCCCCGAAAATGTAGGGGCGGCCGCCCTCGGCCGCCCGTGGGTCCGATTAACGGAAATAGGCGGTATAGTTGATAAAAACATTTTGTTGATAAATGAAAAATACGAGTACGCAAGTGTTCCGAAATATATTATCATGCCGGATCATATCCATATGATATTGAATATTTCGGAGCCGCAAAATGATGAGCACGGCGGGAGGCCGAGGGCGGCCTCCCCTACAAAAAACGTTTCCCTGATAGTAAACGCATTGAAGACGATTTCCACAAAACAAATAGGTTTTTCCATTTGGCAGCGATCCTATTACGACCACATTATCCGAGGCGAAGGAGAATTCGCCGAGATATGGAGATACATTGAAAATAACCCAGAGAACCATGCAAACAACATATTCAACCAAAACCTTTGGAGGTAAAAAATGAGTCAGCAGAACAACAACTACGACGAAAACGATATACAAGTCCTAGAGGGACTTGAAGCGGTCCGGAAAAGACCGGGAATGTATATCGGCTCCACCGGCCCAAGCGGTCTTCACCACCTGGTGTACGAGATCGTTGACAACTCTATCGACGAGGCTCTGGCCGGCTTCTGTACCGAGATCACTGTTGAGATCCTTCCGGGAGACGTTATCCGTGTCTCCGATAACGGACGTGGTATCCCTGTTGGTATCCACCCCAAGGAAGGCATCTCGGCTGCTACCGTTGTTTACACTATCCTTCACGCCGGCGGAAAATTCGGCGGCGGCGGATACAAGGTGTCCGGCGGTCTTCACGGAGTTGGCGCCTCTGTAGTAAACGCCCTTTCTGAGTGGCTGGAGCTCACTGTCCAGGACGGCGAGAATATCTGGTTCCAGCGCTTTGAGAGAGGCCATTACGACGAGGAGCTCAAGGTCATCGGCAAGACCAACAAGACCGGTACCTCAGTTATGTTCAAGGCTGACAGCGAGATCTTCGAGGAGACCGTATACAAGTACGACGTGCTGCTGAAGAGGCTCCGTGAGCAGGCCTTCCTCAATGCCGGTATCAAGATCGTGTTCACCGACAAGCGTGATGAGGAGAACATCGTTGGCGAGACCCTCCACTATGAGGGCGGTATCAGACAGTTCGTTGAGCATATCCACAAGACCAGAGGCTATGAGCCCCTGAGCAATGACGTGATCTATGTTTCCGGTATGCAGGGGGACTCCTATGCGGAGATAGCTCTGCAATACAACGACAGCTATAACGAGGTAGTGCTCTCCTTCGCAAACAATATCCATACCAAGGACGGCGGATCCCATGAGAACGGCTTCCGTGCGGCTCTTTTGAAGGTCATCAATGAGTATGGCAAGAAAATGGGCAAGTTCAAGGAGAAGGACAACAAAAAGGGCAGCAAGGACGCTCCCAAGAAGGAGATCGAGAGCCTGAAAAAAGAGGACGTAATGGAGGGACTTACCGCCATCGTGTCCGTTAAGCTCACTGAGTGCGAGTTCGAGGGACAGACCAAGGGAAGACTCGGAAACCCCGAAGTCAAGCCTTTTGTGGAGAAGCTGGTCACTGAGAAGCTGATGAACTTCCTGGAGGAGAACCCCGAGACTGCTAACATCATCTTCGAGAAGTGCCTTTCCGCTCTCAGGGCAAGAGAGGCCGCTAAGCGTGCAAGAGAGGCCGAGCGCAAGAAGAACGCCCTCGGAAACGCCTCTATGCCCGAAAAGCTGGCAGACTGCTCCGAGCGTGACAACCGCTACACCGAGCTGTACATCGTCGAGGGAGATTCAGCCGGCGGCTCTGCTAAGCAGGGACGTGACCGAAAGTATCAGGCGATCCTTTCTCTCTGGGGAAAGATGCTCAACGTTGAGAAGGCTAGGATCGACCGAATTTACGGCAACGACAAGCTGGCTCCCGTGGTAACTGCTATCGGTACCGGTATCGGTGAGGACTTCGACATCGAGAAGATCCGCTACGGAAAGATCATAATCATGGCCGATGCCGATGTTGACGGTATGCACATCAGGACTCTGCTGCTGACCTTCTTCTTCCGGTATATGCGTCCCCTGATCACCAACGGCAACATCTACATCGCACAGCCACCGCTGTTCAAGGTAGAGCGCGGCAAAAAGGTGAGATATGCCTTCTCTGACGAGGAGAGAGATAAATTCATCGCTGAGCTCTCTGAGGACGGCAAGTTCAAGGTTGAGACCCAGCGCTATAAGGGTCTTGGTGAGATGGATCCCGAGCAGCTTTGGGAAACTACCATGGATCCCGCCAGAAGAACTATCATCAAGGTAACTATGGAGGACGCATTCAAGGCTGACGAGACCTTCACTATCCTTATGGGCGACAAGGTGGAGCCCAGACGCCTGTTCATTGAGAAAAACGCTAAATTCGCACAAAATCTTGATATATGATGAACGAGAATATAAAACTGGAAAAGGAATACTCCATTTCCCCGGAGACCTTCCGTGAGGGATATTTGGCATATCAGAAGAAGTTCGTGCTGAAAATGCAGTACATATTCATGGCAATATTCCTTGTTTTGGCAGCCGATATGCTCTATGCAGCCATAAAGGACCCCTCCAACAAGCTCAGCTATGTGCTGCTTTTCGTCTGTCTTGCCTTCGCCTTTCGGTGCTGGTACAACCCACGAAAGGCCAGGAAGGAAATGAGCAGCACCTTTGCGGAAATGGGCCAGCAGGTCTATCGGCTGAGGGTCTGTGAGACCTGCGCCGAGATCTCTACTGTCTCCTCTGCACCTGTGGTGGAGGCTGTGACCGAGGACGGCGAAACTGAGGCTGAGGAGCTGCCTGAGCCATCTAAGATCCCCTTCAACCAGGACTTTTCCCTGGAGGAAACTGAAAGCGCCTTCCTGCTCATTTCAGGAAAAGAGATGTTCTACATCGTGCCCAAGGCGGAAATGTCCCCTCAGGAGCTTGAAATCATGCGAAATATGGGGAAATGATCAGCTCCCCTCCGGAAATGCCGGAGCTCTGAAACATCGGCCTCTATGTAGGCTTACTATATACAGGAGGTAAAAATCTTGCTATACGAAGACAATTCAATCGTGATAAATTCCGAGATAGTGGACGAAATGGAAAACTCCATGCTTCAGTACGCTATGTCGGTCATCGTGTCACGAGCACTCCCTGACGTAAGAGACGGACTAAAGCCTGTTCACAGGCGAATACTCTACACTCTTCACGAGAACGGACTTACCCCGGATAAGCCTTACCGTAAGTGCGCCGATACAGTCGGTGCGGTACTGGGACGCTATCATCCTCACGGTGACGCCTCTGTATACGACGCAATGGTGCGTCTGGCGCAGGACTTCTCCATGCGCTATATGCTGGTGGACGGCCACGGAAACTTCGGTTCTATCGACGGAGATCCCCCGGCTGCTTACCGTTATACTGAGGCGAAAATGTCAAAGCTCACCCTTGAGATGCTCACTGACATCAACAAGGACACAGTTGACTTTGCTCCAAACTACGACGACAGACTGAAAGAGCCTGTAGTCCTGCCCTCACGCTTCCCTAACCTGCTGGTGAACGGCTCTGTGGGAATTGCTGTTGGTATGGCTACGAATATCCCTCCCCACAATCTGGGCGAGATCATCGACGCTCTTCAGCTCCTCATAGACGACCCTGACTGCACCTTAGAGCAGATCATGGAGCACGTTCAGGGACCTGACTTCCCTACCGGCGGTATCATCATGGGCAAGGCCGGTATCCGTGCAGCCTACGCTACCGGCAAGGGCAAGATCATCCTCCGCAGCCGTACTCACTTCGAGGAGGTCAAGGGCAGGAACGCTATCATCATCGACGAGATTCCCTATATGCTCCGAAAGGAAAGGCTCCTCAAGGCTATCAACCAGATGGCCAGGGACAAGAAGATCGAGGGCATCTACGACCTGAGAGATGAGTCCGACAAGGACGGAATGAGAGTAGTTATCGAGCTGAAAAAGGACGCTATCCCTGAGATCGTGCTGAACAAGCTCTTCGCTCTCACTCAGCTCCAGGATACAGTTGGTATAATCATGCTGGCTCTGGTCAACGGCGAGCCTAAGATCCTCACCCTCAAGCAGATGCTGGAGGAATACCTGAACTTCCAGGTAGAGGTGATCCAGAGAAGAACTCGCTTCGACCTGAAGAAGGCTCTGGAGAGAGCTCATATCCTCCAGGGATTTGTTCTTGCAGCCGACTACATCGACGAGGTCATCGAGATCATACGCTCCAGCAGCAACATTCCCGAGGCTAAGGAGCGCCTTATCCAGCGCTTCAAGGACGTGGACATGGCGGCTCTTCTGGACAGAGCTCAGTACGACTTCACAGGTATGCACGTTGACGAGCAGAAGGGCCTTTCTGAGGAACAGGCCGAGGCTATCGTTCAGATGCGTCTGGGAGCTCTCACTGGTCTTGAAAGACAGAAGATCACCGACGAGCTCTACGCTATACTGGGCAAGATCTCAGACTATGAGGACATTCTTGCCGACGTGAACAGAGTTTACCAGATCATCATGGAGGATCTGAACAATATCCGCAAGAAGTTCGCCGATAAGCGCCGCACAGACATCGAGGCTGTCAGCGGTGAGGTGGACATCGAGGATCTTATCCCCGAGGAGGACTGCGTTGTTACTCTCACAAATAACGGCTATATCAAGCGTATGCCCGTTACCGAGTACAAGACTCAGCGCCGTGGCGGAAGAGGTATCACCGGCATGAAGCAGCGTGATGAGGATTTCGTTGACGAGATGTTCATCTGCGGCTCACACGACAATATCCTCTTCATCTCCAACAAGGGCATCATGTACAAGCTGAAATGCTACGAGATCCCTGACGGCTCAAAGGCCTCACGAGGATTTAACCTGATCAATCTCCTTCCTCTTTCCGAGGGCGAGAAGGTCGCTGCAATGATCAAGACCACAGATTTCAGCGACGAGAGATTTATCACGATGGTCACCAAGAAGGGCAAGATCAAGAGGACAAACCTCTCTCTTTACAAGAACGTCCGCAAGAACGGACTTATCGCCATTGGTCTGGACGAGGGCGACGAGATCGCAGGCGTCCGCATGACTGACGGCCACGAGCAGCTCTTCATCGCCACAAGAAACGGTATGGCTATCCGTCTTGAAGAGGACAAGGGCAGAGCTCTGTCACGTTCGGCTCACGGCGTAAAGGCTATCAAGCTCCGTGAGGGCGACTATGTTGTGGGAATGGCAAGAGTTCGTGAGAACGCAACTCTCCTGACAGTTACCGAAAACGGCTACGGCAAGCGCACCGATCTGGACAGCTATCGTATCCAGAACAGAGGCGGCTACGGTCTGACCAACTACAAGGTGGACGAGATCAGAGGCCACGTTTGCGGCATCAAGATAGTTGACGAGGACGACGATATTATCCTGGTTTCCAGCGACGGTATCATCATCCGTATCCTGGCCAGCGACATCCGTGTTATGGGACGTATCGCAAAGGGCGTCAGGGTCATGAGAGTCAACGAGGGCGCTAAGGTAGTGGCCTTCACCCGTGCTGAGCACGATGAGGAGGCTGAGACCGAGAAGGTGGAGCAGCTCACCGAAGAGCAGGCTCAGGCTGCTGAGGCCGAGGCTGCACTTGAAGAGCAGAATGAAGTAGTCATCGAGGCTGATCCTTCCGAGGAAGCCGACGATGAGTGATAAAAAACAGGAGAGCCGCCTTAAATACAGGGCGGCTCCCTTAACAGGTCTGGTGATCTTCCTGCTGAGCCTTTTCTGCCAGTGGGTGAACTGGTTTGCCTTCGACAAGATCGGCTACAGCTGGTATTTCGCCCTGATCACGCCACTTATCCTGTGCCTGATGTACCATTTCGTGCAGCTTGACGCAGGCAGGGAGGGCAGCTTTTCCCGGGGATTTTTCTTTGTTTTCGCAGTGCTCCTGCCGCTGATCTTCGGACTTTTGCTCACCTTTGTCATGATCATGCTTGACCCGGAGCTGAGCCTTTTCGACCCCTCTGCGGAGTACAAGGGCTCGGTGCAGGAGGCGATCGCCACCTTCTCCGGAAGAGTGATCCTGACCTCGCTGTACCTGTGCGTGTTCGCACTGATAGACATTCCTCTGCTGAAATTACAGGAAGGGAGCGCCCGAAAGTGAAGATAATTATACTGATAGTAGTAATTCTGGCGGCGGCGCTTCTGGTCTATGCCGTTATCGAGAACACCCTTATGCTGAAGGTCAGCCGTTACGGAAGCGGAAATATCCGTGCTGTGCAGATCTCAGACCTCCATAAGAGGCGCTTCGGCGGCAAGGGAAAGCGTGTCATCGAAGCGGTGAAGGAGCTGTCTCCCCATGTGATCTTCGTGACCGGCGACCTTGTTTCCCGGAGGGAGAAGGATCTTTCCACGGCGGAGAACGTGCTGAATGAGCTCTGCAAAATATCCCATGTGTATATTATTTTGGGCAATCATGAGCAGTCTCCCGAGACCGACATCGAGAAGAGATTTCTGGAAATGGTGAAGTCCACCGAGGCCGTTTTGCTGAGAAATGAGCGGAAGCGGATCACCCTTCAGCACCGTGACATCAACCTTATCGGCCTGGAGCTGCCCTACTCCGTGTACAAGAAAAACGGGGGCTACTCGGATCTTGACAAGGTGGATAAAGAGGCTATGATCCGGCTTTTGGGCTATCCTCCCGAGGGCGAGAACGTGCTCCTTGCGCACAATCCGCTGTTCGCCGAGGCTTACGCTGAGTGGGGAGCTGATGTGACCTTCAGCGGCCACGTCCACGGCGGCTCAGTGCGGCTTTTCGGAAAGGGTCTGCTCTCGCCGGAGCGGAAATTCTTCCCGAAATACGACAAGGGCGTTTATACAGTGGGTAATATGAAGCTGGTGGTGTCAGCAGGTCTGGGAAAGCCCAGGCTCTTTGATCCGCCGGAGATCGTGGTCTATCAGCTCTGACCGAAGACCGCAAAAAGTATGAGAAATACTCCTCCCAGCCATGACAGGTCGTGGCTCAGGGAGGAGATCTTTTTTCCGGCCAGATAACCTCCGCCAATGGCCGCAGCTCCCGAAATAAAGGCAAAAACCGCAGCCTTCACCGGGCTTATCCCTGCAATCCCCGATCCCAGGCCAGTGGCAGCGGAGTCCAGTGAGCTTGCCAGGGCAAGAGCTGCCGCCTCGGAGACCGACAGGCTGCTTGAGTGGTCGAGATCTGCGGCTGTGTCGTCCAGATAGAGCTTGATCATTAGGCCGGAATTGCCTGTTTTCAGGGAAAGTTCGCCCCTTTCCGAGAGCCGGCGGATCAGGCTTCGCAGAAGGCTCTTGAAAACCGTCACCGTCCCGATGAGGCAGAGCACCGCAGTTCCCACAGAGCGGCAGATCTCCTCAGAGACCGCCCGGCTGATCATCTCGGAAAGGCCGAGAGACAGCCCCAGCACCGCCCCGCCAATCAGGTCAATGAGGACCGCCGGCACCAGAGGGATCCTGATCCCGCTGCCGAAACAGGCCGAGGTCACCAGAAATGTATCGAAGCTGACGATTACAGCTAGTATAATTTCTTTGAGCATAGTTCACCTCCTCCCCATATTGTATGTGGAACAGGTGAAAAATGTCCGTAAAATCGGCATTCCTACTTGACGGTAGCGCCGGAACGTGGTATAATTTGAGTAGTGAGACCGTGACGGAGGTGGAAGATTTGGTTGCCGGTATCTCTACGGGCTGCCTTTATCCAAAGGCTCTGGAGGACAGCCTCTACGATCTGGCGGTAAACGGCGCAGGAGCCGTTTGTATCGCTGTGAATACTCGCTCTGAGCTGAAGAAGAGCTTCGCCCACGGAGCCGCAAATCTTCTGGGACACTTCGACATGGATTGCCCGGTGGTAAGCGGTTTTTCCGCTGAAACTGACCAGCTCATGCTCTTCTCGGACTATCAGCGCCGGGTCAGCGATGTGCTGGAATATTACAAATTGTATTTTAATTTCATGAGCACGGTGGGGGCAAGGATCTTCGTTTTCGACGGCCCAAGGGCTGGCTGCAAGACCGAGCTCTTCTGCGAAAGATACCTGATGCTCTGCGAGACCGCTGCGGGATTTGGCGTAACACCGGCTCTTCGCAACGTCAACCACTGGCAGAGCGGCAGCCTGAGCTTTCTTCGGGAGCTGAGAAATGCCCTGGGAAACAGGCTCAGCTTCGTCCTTGACACAAAGCAGGCCGTCCGCAGCAGAGAGACTCCCTTTGCATTTCTGGAGGCAGCCGGCGAGTCCGTCCGTGCGGTCATGATAAGCGACAGCGGCGAGCTGGGAGACTGCCTGCCCATCGGAAAGGGACGCTTCCGCTTTCGGGATTTTCTCTCAAGGCTGGAGGAGCTCTCTCCGGACTGCGATGTGATCTTGGATCTTAACCGGAGCAGCTTCCACGGCACCGCCGAGCTGATCTCCGGATATAATATACTGAGCAACATGATCTCTGTGAACAAAAAGGAGGAACAGCCATGAAATGCCCATTCTGCGGATATTTTGACTCAAAGGTAGTTGACTCTCGCCCAAAGGACGACAAGATCAAGCGCCGGCGTGAGTGCATAAAGTGCAGCGCCAGATTTACCACCTTTGAGGTGGTTGAAAGGCCCCTTCTCATGGTGGAAAAGCGCAGCGGTATGTACGAGAATTTCGACAGGAACAAGCTGATAACCGGCATTTTCAGCGCTATAAAAAAGCGCCCCGTCACAATAGATCAGGTGTCCCAGATCGCTGACTACATCGAAAATTACTACGCAAACGAGCTGAAAACAGTGGCTAAGTCCAAGGAGATCGGCGAGCTTGTGCTGGAAAAGCTCAAGGACATCGACCCGATCGCATACATTCGTTTTGCCTCAGTTTATGAGGATTTCACCGATATCGAGAGCTTCGTGGCAGTGATCAGCGAGCTCGACCAGAAGCGCAAGGAGGAAGAATAATGGAGACCTATGATAACTTTGTAAAAGCATTTAACAGCGAGTCAGACCAGAATACCTTTACAGACGGCGGGAAATACTCAATCCAGGCCATTTTCGGCTACCTGATCCCCATACTGTTTTTCCTGCCTTACATCTTCGACAAAAATTCGGCCTTCTGCCGCTTCCATTCAAATCAGGGACTGGCATGGCTGGTATGCTCGATCGCCCTCGGGATCGTGGGCAAGATCGTGGGGATCATCCCCTTCCTGGGAACTCTTATCGGCTTCGTTCTGGGAGCTGTATGGGTGGCTATCGCTTTGAGCCTTGCTTACGGCGTAACTAAGGGCTACGCTCTGAGGATCCCTGTGGTGGGAGACTGGTTCAACGTTTTCTGATCTCAGGAGACCGCCATTTTCAGGCTTCCGCCGTCCTCGCTGTAGACCAGCGAGGCTATGGCTGTGTCGTCACATACAAGCAGTTCCGCCAGCATTTTTTTGCTGTCGGGACTGTAATTTTTTACCTCATAGACGTAGAGCTGGGCGTCCCGGCCGGCGTATTCCCGGAGAGGAAGGCCTTGTTTGTCCTGAATGAGAGCATAATCCTCGTAGAGGGGGGAAAATTCCGTGGGGATCGTGACGAATTTCCCGCAGATCTCCTCCACCTCCCAGCCGTGGGAAGCGAAGTAATCTATCCGGTCGGAGACAGTGGCTGCGGAAACAGACGGGCTCTCCGGGGGCCTTTCGCCCTTGCCGTCCGGCGAGAAAAAGATGATCCCGGCCAGCAGAGCTGCTGTTCCGGAAAGAATGAGCATAGTTCGCTTTTTCATGGTGACCTCCCAAATCGTATCTCATGGGGAACTTCCCCAGGCTTCTACACAAATACTATTCCCGAAAGGAGCAAGATCATGCCTCTGATCCGCCTTGACAAGTATATCTCTCAGCGCTCACAGCTCACCAGGAGCCAGATCAAAGCCCTCTGCGCCCGTGGAAAAGTCACCGTTGACGGCGCTGTGGTGAAGAGCTCGGACACAAAGATCGACCCGGAGACCGCTGTTGTAGCTGCTGACGGAGCTCAGATCTCGCCGGAGACAAAGCGCTATATCCTGCTCAACAAGCCGGAGGGCTATGTCAGCTCCACCGAGGACGGCGACGGCCCTTCTGTCCTGGAGCTGGTGCCTGAGGAGCTGCGCACGAAGGATCTTTTTCCCGCAGGCCGGCTGGATAAGGATTCACTGGGAGCACTACTTATAACCAATGACGGGGACTTGGCACACAAGATCTTGTCCCCGAAGCGCCATGTCAGTAAAATTTATATTGTGAAACTTGACAGACCGTTCAAAAGTAAATATGTTGACATATTTGAGAGCGGAGTGGAGCTCGCCTCCGGTGAGGTTTGTCTCCCGGCAAAGGTCAAAATGGTGGAAAACTGCGAAAAACTGGCGTTTATAGAATTGACCGAGGGAAAATATCATCAGGTGAAAAGAATGTTCGCTGCTGTTGAAAACCATGTTGATATTTTAATGAGAGTTTCTGTTGGAGGCCTTATACTTCCCGAAAAATTGGGCTTCGGTCAGTGTATGGAATTATTGCACAAAGATGTTGAAAACTTGCTCAGGCCCCTGGATTTTGATGCTTTTTGCAGTGAATTTTCCGGCGTTTTTTCGGCAATTCTAATAAACAAGTAAATACAACTTTGTCAATTTAGCATCTTGAAAAATTCCGCAGAAAATGGTATTATATTATCATAGCTGATACTGTGTTGAAATATCAGCAGAAAAATTGAATTGGAGGACTGGATCAAATGGCAGGCTTAACACTTAAAGGCATTTATAAGAAATATCCGGGCGGCGTTGTTGCTGTTTCAGATGTTAATTTAGAGATAAGAGACAAGGAGTTCATCGTACTCGTTGGACCTTCCGGATGCGGAAAGTCAACTACTCTTCGTATGATCGCCGGACTGGAGGAGATCTCCGAGGGCGAGCTGTACATCGGTGACCGCCTTGTAAATGATATTGCTCCTAAGGACAGAGATATCGCAATGGTTTTCCAGAACTACGCTCTGTATCCTCATATGACTGTTTTCGATAACATGGCTTTCGGACTCAAGCTCCGTAAGGTTCCTAAGGACGAGATCGAGAGAAAGGTAAACGAGGCTGCTAAGATCCTCGACCTTACTCACCTCCTGGACAGAAAGCCTAAGGCTATGTCAGGTGGTCAGCGTCAGAGAGTTGCTCTGGGACGTTGTATCGTTCGTAGCCCTAAGGTATTCCTCCTCGACGAGCCTCTGTCCAACCTGGACGCTAAGCTCCGTGCTCAGATGAGAACTGAGATCGCTAAGATCCACAAGAAGCTGGGTACTACATTCATCTATGTAACTCATGACCAGACTGAGGCTATGACAATGGGCGACCGTATCGTTTGTATGAAGGACGGTTTCGTTCAGCAGGTAGATACTCCTCAGAACCTCTATGAGAATCCTGTAAACAAGTTCGTTGCTGGATTCCTTGGCTCACCTCAGATGAACTTCATCGACGCTACTCTCAAGGAAGAGTACGGCCAGTACATCGTTGAGTTCGGCTCAGAGGATTCCAAGACTCATCGCGGCGTAAAGTACCAGATCATCGTTCCTGAGGCTAAGGTCAATGACGAGCTGGGCAACTATGTTGGCAAGGAGATCATCCTGGGCGTTCGTCCTGAGAGCCTCCACGATGAGGAGATGTACCTCTCCAACGCTTCTACAGGCGTTATCGACACTTATGTCGAGATCACTGAGATGATGGGTGCTGAGACTTACCTCTACCTCCTCTGCGAGGGCATCCCACTGACTGCTAGAGTTAGCCCCAGATCTACAGCTAGACCCGGAGATGAGATCAAGATCGCTATCGATCCTAACAGGATCCACATCTTCGACAAGGAAACAGAAAGAGCTATTGTTAACTGATATATTCACTTTTCATATTTATCCTTTCTTTCTACTGGCGGTATCAAGGCAATACCGTCAGGCAAGAGACCGCAGAGCATTCTGCGGTTTTTTGCGTTATGGAGGTCATTATGTCTGAGATAAAGAACTATATTTGGTCCCACAAGGACGAGATGATCCGGCTCCTGAGAGAGCTGGTGGCCGTTCCCAGTGTTCAGGGAGAGGCCGAGGAAGGTGCTCCCTTCGGAAAAGAGCCCGCCAGAGCCCTCGGCATCATGCTGGACAAGTGCCGGGAGTACGGCTTTTCTGTGGAAAACGTTGAAAACTACGCCGGCTCAGCGGATCTTGGCAGGGATCCTCAGCTGGGGATCCTCTCCCACCTGGACGTTGTTCCGGAGGGAACTGGCTGGCTGGGAGATCCCTTCGTTCTCCGTGAGACTGACGGGAAGCTCATCGGCCGTGGCACCTGCGACGATAAGGGACCGGCTGTGGCAGCCCTTTTCGCCCTGAAAGCGGTGAAGGATCTGGGGATCCCCCTGAAAAAAGGCGTGCGGCTGATCTTCGGCACCAACGAGGAGAACGGCTCCGCTGACCTGGCTTACTACCGGAAAAAGAGGGAGCTGCCGCCCATGGTGTTCACTCCCGACGGCGAATATCCCGTGATCAACGCCGAAAAAGGCATGATCCGGCTCCATTTTTCGGCTCCCTTTTCGGCAAGGGGTGGGCTTGTGTCAGTTCACGGCGGAACTGTGATAAATGCCGTGCCTGAGAGCTGCCGGTATTCCGTGAAAACTGCTGACGGAGAGATCAGCGGCCGTTCTGCCCACGCTTCTACCCCGGAAAAAGGCGATAATGCTGTGACGAAATTCCTGGAAACTGTGGGAAAAACCGTTACAGATCCGCCTCTTGACCGGCTGGCAGAGCTCTTCCCCCACGGCGAGACCAACGGCAAAAGCTGCGGGATCCGGCTTTCTGATGAGGTTTCCGGCGAGACCACCTGCGTGCTGTCCATGCTGAATACTGAGGACGACCGGCTCACAGGGGCGGTGGACGTGCGCTTCCCGATCAGCTTTAGGGCTGAGCAGGTCAGATCTGAGATCTGCGGAAGGCTTGAACAGGCCGGCTTCCGCATCGACTCTGCGGAGTGCTCAGAGCCCCATTTTACCGACGAAAACAGCGAATTTGTGCAGTCTCTGCTCCGGGTCTATGAGAGGGTCACCGGCGAGAGCGGCCGTGCAATTGCGATCGGCGGCGGCACCTACGTCCACGAGATCCCCGGCGGAGTTGCCTTCGGTGCGGAATTTCCCGGTCATGACGGCAATATGCACTCAGCGGAGGAGTTCATCACCGTGGAGGATCTGCTGAAAAATGCCGAAATTATGGCCCAGGCAATCGTTGAGATCTGCGGCTGAATAAGTAATGGCAGCCAGCCTTCTGGCCGCCATTTTCTTTTATTTACGGTCCTTTTTGGCGGTGGAGCGCCGTGTCACAGGGTGTTCGTCCTCCCCGTCAAAGCCGTCAACGATCTCTCCGGCAGCGTCGCCGACACCGCTGACAAGGTCCTCACCGGCGTCCTTCACTCCGTCAACGGCGTCGCTAACATAGTTCCCGGCGTCGTCCTTTCTCCCGTCAGTGCGGTCGTCGTGGCCGTCCTCGTCATAGCGGCTGTCGTAGCGAGAGGAGTCGGTGTGATCGTAGCCGGAGTTGGCTCCACAGGAAACTGCGCTGAACATTGTTAAAAAAACGGAACATATTGCTAAATACTTTTTCATAAATATCATGTCCTTTTCATAGATTTATTGCGGATAGGTTTTCCACAATACTTTTTTATTGTTTACACATTTTCCCCAATTATCCACAGGGTTTTCAACTTATACACCCTGTAAAATACTGTATATATCGTTGTTTTCAACCCTTTCCACAGAGTTTTCAACAGGTGTAAGGTGGAAACTAACACCTCTTTCAACACAGTGTTGAAAGTGCAAATAGTAAATTGTGGAAAAGAATTGGTACTATATTGCTCTGAAAACAGCTCCTATTGAAACTCCGCCAAGATCGTGTTATAATAGTATAAAAACGGGAGGTGCTCAGGTGAAACGGCTTTTTTGCGCAGCGGCGGCGCTGACCTTGCTTTGCTCATGCGAGACCAAGGAGCAGGAGGCCAGCCGGCTTGAGGGCGAGAAGATTGCGCCGGAAAACGTGATAAAATACGTTGAGGAGAAATACGGCTTCACTCCCCAGCTGAAGAGCCTTGTGACCGATAGTTATGTTGGAAAAGCCGGACTGTCCTACACCGACCACGTTATAGCGGAAATGACCCACGAAGGCCGGGATTTCATCGTATATTCGGCATTTGACGGGTCTGACGCCTGTGATGATCTCCAGCAGGAGGAGATCCAGACTGCCCTTGAAAATGAGGTGAAAAGCCACATTCCTGAGGCAAAACAGGTGGAGATCTGCCAGTATCCCAACATTAGATCGGAGAATTATACTGGCAAAGGAATAAAACTATACAGAGAGTATTTTGACGGTCAGGATCTGAGCTCTGTCTTGTATGAGAGCAGACTGGTGGTATGTGCTGTAAACGCCGATCTTTCGGGGAATTTTGACTGGTTTGACAAGCTGACACACCCGAATAAAGAGAGCTGCATAGTCTCCTATCGCAGCCAGGAGGCACTTACTGAAAAGGCTGATCTGGCTGAGGGATTTACTTACGGAGATACTCCGAAGAGGTTGAAAGATTCCCTATATATCGAGGAATGTCGGGTGTCCCAGGGCTTGCATGAGGAGTATGTCCTCGCTGAGTCGGACTGGCTGACCTACGTCGCCTGCGACAGCAGCGGAGCTCCGGCGGATCTTCAGGTCGATAATACCGATGAGAAGCACTACACATTTACGGTGCCCGAGGGCGGATGTGCGGAGCTGTTTTTGCCGAAATACTGCGATACGATGAGGTTTTACGACAACAGCCATCAGTTCACGACCCACCTTGAGGAAGACTATTTGCAGGCCGACATTGTTTTTGAAGAGGGCAAGCATACCCTTGTTATAATAGAATAGATCAGTATACTAAATGTAATAATTAGTGTTGGATCATTGGCAGATCGAAACGTTTTCAAGAAAGAGTGATATAAATGTTCAACGGATTTTCCCAGGAAGCTCTTGACTTCCTGATGGGGATCAGGCTCAACAACAGCAAAGAATGGTTTGAGCCACGAAAGGAAATATATACCAGCAGTATACAAACTCCGCTAAAGGAGCTGGGCGAGGAGCTCTTCGCCCCGTTTGCGGAAACCGAGGACATGATGTACAAGGTGGGGCGGATCTATCGGGACGCAAATTTCCCGCCCTATCTGCACTACCGGGACGTGATGTGGATATACGTTCGGTATAATGCAATGTGGTGGAGCAAGACTCCCACCCTCTATTTCGAGCTCTCGCCAGAGGGGGCTGAGTTCGGATTTCGCATTGCGAAGCCCGATGCCGTGATCATGGAACGCTTCCGCAGCCAGCTTACTGAGGATCCGAAGCCATTTCTCCGCATGATCCGGGAGCTGAAAAGCTCCTTCGGCGTCACGGTGGACGGGGAGGAATACAAGCGCCGCAAGCCCTGCACCGTGCCGGAGGCGGAGGAGTTCTTCCGGAAAAAGGGGCTGGCTGTGTACCTGAAGGTGGAGGACAGAAACGAGCTTTTTTCTCGAAAAATAGCCGAACACGCCAGCGAGCTCTTTCAGGCGCTGCGGCCGCTCAACGACTATTTCCACGAGTTGATCCAGATCGAAGAGCTGTCCAAGGTGCTGATCCAGGAGGACGTTCCCCAGGAGCCCGGACCAGAAATGGTCAAGGCTCCAACACAAGATTTCATGTGGTGAGGTAAGATCATGTTAAAAGAAAAACGTACTGTAAAAATCTACATTCTGTATTATTTATGTTTGCTAGCGGCCTGGGCTCTACAGGTATACCTGGTCTCCGGGAGGCTTGAGGAGAGCTTCAGCACAGGTGTTTCAGACCTTATCCAGGACGGCATTTTCAAGACGGTCATCTGGTCGATACCTGCTGTTTTTATGATGAAAAGGTATGGCGACAGGCTCTATGTGAAGAAGGACATTCTCGCTCCGAAGAAGGGAATAGTCCTGTTTTTAGCCATTTTTGCCGCTTTCACAGTCTATATTCTCATGATCAAGTATCGACAGAGCGGAAAGATCGCACTTGCGGAGGACTTCACGCCGCTGCTGGTGCCGGTGTACCTGTTCGTGGGCTTTAATGAGGAGATCGTGTTCCGTGGCTGGCTGCTGAACTCAATATACAAAGAGGATAAAATGTGGCAGACCTTCCTTCTCAACGGCCTGATGTTCCTTGTGATCCACTTCCCCACTTGGATCCTCCACGGCAGCTTCGTCAGCAATATGACCAGCGGCGCCTTCCTTTCAATAGTTTTTCTCAGCTTCGTGTTCAGCTTTTCCTTCGTCAAAACCAAAAATATCATCTTTCCGGCGCTGCTCCACTTCTGGTGGGACCTGCTGATCATGTGCCTGAAGTGAGTATACTATTATAATAGGGTCACTCTGCTCCGCTTTTTGCGGAGCTTTTTTTGGCTCTTTGCAGATGTATAATCCTATTCATAATCTACTGGCAGTAACTTTTTTCTGTGATTTCCTACAATATTTTTTTATGCACTTTGTTGATAACTCCAAAGCTTCACAATAATATGCATATTTTTCCTATTACGTTGACTTTCGTACAATAATATAGTATAATGATTATATAAATGTAATAGTATTTATCATAAATAACAGCTGGTCTTTAGAATATATTACAAACATCTTGGGTCGGCTGTTAAATTTATAAAAAGGGGGAAATGCTATGCAAAAAAGTAAAGCAGCAGCCGTTCGCAAAAGAGCGCTGAGCATCCTGCTTGCTTTGGCTATGGTCATCATGAGCGTGCCGTCAGATCTTTTCTCGCTTCCTGCGAGAGCTGACACGCCATTCTTTGGCTTTGGTATGCCCGGCTTCGGCTGGGGTGCGCCAAACGTCCTGACCAACGCTACTGTCAAGTTCAAGGACTCCTCCGGAACTAACATCACAAGTGTTGAGTCCGGAGAAGCGTTCAAAATGGTCATCACGATCAGCGGAAACAACGCTATCAGCAACGGCTCAACCAGCTATATGCTGGAGGTACCGGATTCGATACTGCTTACCAATTTCCGTGGTAACGGTTTCACCAACGGTGCCAAATATAATGGCTATACGCTGCGTTATGACCCAGCTACCGGCAAGAGATATGTCGAGTTCTCCGTGAAGAACGGCTCAACTCAGACTATCCAGCTCAGCGGTATGTTCGCCAACGGTATCACCGAGGACGGCACTGTCGCTAATGTCAAGCTGGTCACAAACGACATCTGGAGGCTGTCAACTACCGGCAGCATCACGGCTAAGTCAAACCTTAGCTGGAATGACGATAAGTCTACATCAACTGCCTCTTTGGAGTCAAAGGACTTCGCAACAGGTAAGGCTGAGTTCAAGCTCTCTGCCGCTCCTTCCGGTCCTTCCTCTGAGACAGGTGTCCTCTGGGCGGACAAGCTCGAGTTCACCGACACTATCGTTCTTCCCGCAGGTCTCACTTTCAAGAGTGCCGATGACGTAAAGGCAGCCCTGTCCATCAGCGGCGTCACCATTGAGAGCGTTACTCTCAGCGGCAGCGATACTGCTGTGGTCAAGTGGACAAAGAACAACACAAACACCACGGACGGAGTCCCCTATGCAGAAATGGATCCCTTCAGCGCAGATGCTACTCTTGCTCTGAATTGTATCCAGGCGGACGACTCCTTCACAGGCGGTAAGCTGAAAAACACTCTCGATGTCAAGGCTTACGGCTACAACAGCGATACTCCCAAGGATCTGGGAGAAAAGTCTGCTGAGATCCCGATCAAGGCTTCTCAGCCTGATGTTTCTGACCTGAAGAAAACTCTGGTAAATGTCGAGACAGGCAAGTCCTATGCAATGTCCGGCGACACGGTCACATTCAACATCAGAAATACAAATACCGGCGGTAAGGCGCTGTCGAATTTCTCCATCACTGATGTTGTCAGCGATGACCTCACATTCGTGGAGTTTGTCAACAAGGACAGCACTGCCGATGTGACATTTACAGGCACTGCTATAAATGTTGCTTCCTTTGCTCCCGGCGAGACTATCAACGTTGATGTTGTATGTCGGGTCAAGGATGGTGCAGCTGCCGGAAACGGTTCAAATACTGCTACTAACTCTGAGAATTTCTCCTCGACTGCATATGTACCGATCAAGGAGACAAAGACTGACTTCTCTATCAGCAAGACCGCTGACACTTCTCAGATCCTCAGCGGAGTTGACAAGCTGGTAACTTACCAGGTAGTTATCTCCAACACAGGTACAACGATGTTAGATGATATCCTATTCAGTGACCTGCTTAGCGGAAGTGCTACGATCAATACTGCTGATATCCAGTCCATCAATGTTTCAGGCAGTGATGCTACTATCGATGTCACCGACCTCAAGGGAAACATCGACAGTATAAACATGGGCTCACTGGAGCCGGAGCAGAGCATCACTATCACAATGAAGGTGCTCATGAATGCAGACGGCGATGGTGAAAAGATCAACAATTCAGCTACCGCTGTTGTTGGCTCTATTGTTAAACTTGCAAACGTTGAGATCACTACCCGTGAGGGTAAGCCTAGCATAACTGCAAACAAGACCGGTTATGTTATGTTCACCGACAGTGAGGGCAATACCTCCAGAAAGAGCTTCTACCAGAACGGTGCTGACGCTCTTGGAGCAACACAGGACATCATCTATACTATAAATGTAGGAAACAACGGCGAGGCTGCTGCGAAAGATGTTGTCATCGTCGATGACGACATCGCAGACCTTTCAGATAAGCTGGGAACAACTCCTACGATCACCCTCTCAATTGATGGAAATGAGGAGCCCATACCTGGTCTCCCATACACTATCGAAAATCTTGCTGTAAATTCTACAGCTATCGTTACCGTGAAGTTTGCAGACGTTTCAAAGGATCTCACGATCTCAGAGGATGACAGCGAGTTCCTCAAAAACGATGCTACAGTACAGAACGGCGATACTACCAAGAATATCAGCGATACCGTTGAGGTAAGAAAGGCTGAGGCTATCCTGGGTATCAATAAGTTCTCCAACTACCCCACTTACACTGAGGGTCACTACAAGAGCAACAGCGCTACCCTTCCCGGTGCTAATTACGACGGCAGACTTGAGTGGTATCACATCAAGGTCAGCAACGCAGGTACTCTCGCAACAGGCAGTATCGAAGTCAAGGATGTTCTGCCTCCCTGGCTGAAAGACCCTGTCTACACCATCAACAACGAGGGCGGACCAAAAGAAGGCCCCTATGACTGGCCTGATGACAACATCATCGATTTCGAAGGTACCGACCTTTATCCCCGTAACATTCAGCCTGGCCAGGCTATCGAGATCGAGGTCTGGGGCTACATGGAGGACGGTACCACTGGTGCTCTGAGCAATACTGCCTCTGTTACTGATGAAGAAACAGGCGAAGTCATCAATTCTTCAGTTGACATCACTCAGACTGAATTCCAGCCCGGCTCTTTCAAGAAGACCGCTGACGTTGCGGATTCAAATTCTGAGCACGGCAAGTTCATCGACGTATCCGGCGGTACCATCACTTACGAGCTGGTCTACACCGGAAACAACTATATCGACGTCGAGGGAACACAGTTCCCCTTCGGTATCACTTTCAAAGACTACCTCCCCACCTATCAGGATGCGGCCGGAGGAGATGTTCTGACTATCAAGTCTGTAAAGCTGGTATTCGATGATCCTGATACCAATACAGAGATCACAAGGGAGATTCCCTCTAAGGAATACCTCCTGGACGGCAATAAGCTGACATACGTTTTCGATAAGAATACCAATCCCGATAGCTTCCTGTGCAAGAGCTACGCAAAGCTGGTCATCGAGTATAAGGTAGGCGACCTTAATACTGTTAAGGACGGAGCTCCTACTGAGCTGGTGAACAACGGTCAGCTCAATATTGCAGGCAAGAAGTTCACCGACGAGGTAACGACTCCCGTTATCGACAAGAACGCTATGAAGGTGGATAAGTTTGCTAAGCAGGAGGGATCACTGGAAAGTGTTCCGGATAAACTGTCTGGCGGCATTATCGATGAAGAGCTTGGTCATGTAGGTTGCGGAAAAGATATTATCTATTATATAACAGTAACCAACAATTCCAAGAAGGATTGGAACAAGCTGAACATTTATGATGAATTTACCGGAGAAATGAAGCTCTATAACGACATGGAATGGGTCGTTGCAGATACAAGCGGTGACGGTATATTCACAAAGGGTGATAAATTCAGTACTACTGGTAATGGCCGTGGTACATCAACATCATCTACAAAGAACACTGCTAACTCATATAGTGCTGAGCTGAGAATGATAGCATCCCAAGAGGGTTCTAACTACTATGAGGGCGGCGCCAGTGCTAGTGGTTATACAAGGAATAAAAATGGCTTTACTCTGGAAGTAGCTTCAGATAATGCGCCTGTACTCAAGGCTGGCAGCAGTGTAACATTCGCATACAAACTGACCACACATGATAAGCCTTTCTACACCAACGGTAATATCTTCACGAAGGGCACCAATGATGTATATACATCATACAGCGGAACTGTAGAAAGTCTGAAAAATGAGCCTAACAGCACTCCTTTCCACGACGGGATAAAGTATGACGGCTCATCACCCTCTTTGTTCAAATCTATCGGTGATATTACAGTTGATCCCTTGGATCTTGATGTTACCGGAAATATGAGTTTCTTTGTAAGAGGTACCGGACTCTCAAGTGAGAAGAAGGAGTCTTCAGTTGACTTGGAAAGCAGCACTGCGGCTGATGACCTTGCAGCACTGGAGTTTGACTACGGTCTCGCTCTGGTCAATAAGACTGATGAGAGCAACAAATTTGATTACGGCGAAAATATCGTATATGTATTTGAGGACGCAGTTCCTGAAGGAATGGTACTGGTAGAGAATTCAGTACAGGCATTCCACGGCGGCGTTAATATGAAAGACGATGGCAGCTTTGCATTTAAGGACTATTCGGGACAGAACGATGCATTCGCATATGTACACAAGGCTTACCAGCCAGGGATCATCGATACTGACAACAGGATCCCTTCTGATAAGGTGAGCATTGAGTACGATGGTTCAAAAGCTAAGATCGTTATCAGAGATACATCTCTAAATTGGACTTCCAACTCAAATTCAAGTGATCCTATCGTTGTTATTTATACTCTTAAGCTCAGCGATAATAAGATCCAGGAAATTCTGGCTTCCAAGGCAGCAGGAGATGCTGTTAATGAGGTGCTCACAAATACAGCTATTGCAAAGCTGTATAAGAATTACGGTACACCTTCACAGGTGGATGTAACTCAGTCAAATACAACTGAGGCAGATCTGAAATTCCAGGAAGAGACCATAGCTCCCGGCGTTGAAAAGGAAGGCGAGAGCGTTTCTGACGTTATCATGCCTGACAATAACTGGGGCAACGGCGCTAAGTGGACGATCAGAGTCTCCAACAACAACGACGACGAGCTTGAGATCGTTGATATGGCAGGCTTCACCGTAAAGGACACTATCCCCGTGGGATCACGCTTCTACGGTCTGGCTTGCGATGAAGCAATAAGCATTTCAAATTCAACTCCCGGCACATTCCCCGAGAATGAATACGCTGATGCTATGAAGGCCTCCTGGACAGCCTCTACAGGCGCCGCAGGCGAGATCGATGCGTATTTCTATGACGAGAATGGCACTAAGGGCGACAAGGTGACATCTCCTGACGGCACCGGCGGCAAGATCATCGGCTTCCGTTTCGATGAGGGCACCCTCACCCTTAAAAAGGGCGAATACGTTGACATCACATTCTACACATCAAATGCCGATTATGACGCTGAGCTGGACAGCTGGATCACTCCTGTTGGCTCAGTAACTAACCACGTTGACGTGACCTTCGATGACGGCTTCTCCAACAAGACAGTCAAGAAGGGCACATACGAAGGCAACAAGACAGTTTGGGCTGAGGCTACCGAGCAGATTGGCGGTATCAACACTCTGTCATATAAGTCTATCAATTATCCTACTCCCGAAAAGATCTCTGACTATGATAAGATCGGCGAAGAGTATCTCAACAACGGCTACGGCGATGAGATCAAGCACGATTCTACTACAGACCGCTTCGATCCCGAGGATACCGAGGAGTACGGAAGAGTAGTTCAGGGTCTTCAGGGCGACATCGTTCACTACACTCTCAATGTAAAGAACGGCGCTAAGGCTACTTCAAGAGACGGCAGTGCTCTTTCTGCTGGCGACAGCTGCATGGAGAACATCACGATCATAGATCGTCTGCCTTATGTTGGCGACAAGGGCGTTATCACCTATGAGCGTGGATCAGCATTCCCTGTTGAACTGCTTCCCAGCTCGATCGCTGTCTCAGTCCGCACAGACGGATCTACTGACACACCTCTTGATCCTAGCCAGTACACCGTAAGCTACTCATCTGATGATCCTGTTCTCGACGAGTATTCAGGTGACTGGGCAGGCAATAATGATCTGATGACTTGGGACGACGAGTACGACGTTACCAAGACAACATTCCGCATCGTTATCAGCGATGAGATCATGCTTCCTCCCGGCGGCTATGTAACAGTTGAATTTAACGGAAAGGTATCACCCTTCACCGATGTTACAGCCAAGAGCACTCAGGACGCTATCGAGAACAACAAGGTAGCTTGGAACAGCTTTGCTTACTCCTACAAGACTCACGACACCAAGACAGGCCTCTCATGGGACGACACTGTAGTTTCTGAGCCTGCAATGGTCGGCGTTTGGGTGAAGGAGTCCGAGGCAAAGATCACTGTAAACAAGACCTATAAGACCAATTCCACAGAGGAGAACACCTTCTGGTTCAGCCTGTTCACAAAGGACGGCGACACATTCAAGCCCTACGGAACACCTAAGTCACTGACCATGACCGGCAGTGAGGAGGGCAAGACCGAGACTCTCGAATTCAATAACCTTGTTCCCACAGAAACACTCTATGTTTTTGAGACAGATAAGGAAGGCAATATCCTCAAGTCAACTCCCGAGCAGAAGATCACCTACAACGGTACCGAGTTCGTAAGCGAGGATACTGAGGTGGAGAATAAGGCCGAGAAATTCAATGCTTCATTCATGAACGGCACTTCTGACAGCGAGAGCATGATATTCGATGGCTCTACTCTTACTCTTACAGGAAAGGCTGCGGCTAAGGGCAACATCATCAATATCTCTTACAGCAATGGCATGGCAAATGTCACTGTTAATGAGGGCTCAGCATCTGAGATATTCTCACTTAACCCCTGGGCATGGCCTACGCCGGTAACTACCGCTTCTTATACCTGCGCATCTGATGATGATGTAGTTATCAGCGGTATCAATGACAACTTCAATATTACCGTTAATAGTGGCGCAGTTTCTCTCAACGTTGACATCACAAACGAGCTCATCGTTGGAACTATCGAAGTCGAGAAGACCCTTATCCCCGCTTATAACGGCACTAAGGACACCTTCTACTTCGGCGCATTCCTCTGTGACGCTGAGGGCAAGCTCCTCAAGGACGGCGAGTCCTACAGAAGAGAGGGCGACATCCAGTCTGTCACTATCCAGGGCAAGACAGCAGGCTCACCTGTTAAGGGCGAGAAGATCACCTTCCACAACCTGCCTATCGCAGAAGAAGGCTCATACTACGCTATCCTGGAGACAAATGCCAAGGGCGTTATCGCTCAGGAGGCAATCACTCCTGATGATAAGATCGCAAACGACTACGTTTACGAGGCTGAGTCAGGCAGGCAGTACGATGCTCAGGGCGACTCACCTATCAGTCTTTCCAAGGACGATAATGTGGGCAATTCCTACATCACAAACGAAGAGCTGAAGATCTTCAAGCTGGACGTTACTAAGAACTACGACGGCTCTGACGCAGCTGAAAAGAGCTTTAGAGTTGGCGTATTCGAGATCCCTGAGGAGAACGCTATCCTCCGCAAGGCTGATCCTACCGACGAGGAGCTTGAGACTCTGGACACTATCGACAGAACAGATCTTAACAGCTTCGCTCTCTATAAGTCCATGACAGCAAATGTGAAGGACGGCGAGACAGCTTCCTTCGACATTCCCGAGGACGGCGCTTACTATGTATTCGAGTTAGACGCAGACGACAAACCTATCGCTCACGGCACTAAGATAGAGAATTACACAGTTCTCTACTCTGACGGCGCTCAGATCATCCAGTCTGAGGACTCTGACGAGTACATCGCAAGCTATATGCCCGTTTCACTCTCAGCTGATCACACTAGCGAGAGCGTTAGCATCACAAACACAACTAAGACTATCCAGCCTGAGCTGACAGTTACCAAGTACCTGGCAATCGACGGCTACACCGCTGCTACAGGCGTGACACAGTTCAACATGGGCATCTTCCGTGCAGCGACCTATACCGCTGATGAGGCTGCTGAGTACAACTCCGGCAAGCCCGAGTCTGAGCAGGTAAAGGCTGGCGCACCTAAGTTCGATGAGAACGGCGACCTTGTTCTTGAGCCTGTTGAGGTCGAGACAGAGGACGCAAACGGCAATATCACCGATCCGTCTACAACTTTCTCAGTTACAGTTGAGGCAGCTAACGGAAAGACCACATCTTCTTCCGTAAAGGTGCTCCTGCCTGAGATGAGTCTTGCAGACTTCGCACCTATCACCTACTACGTTTACGAGGTAGACGGCGAAGGCAAGCCTATCGGCTCCGGCCAGACCGTTGATACACAGATCACCGGCGCTGACGAGGCAAAGGCTATCGTTAGCTACGATTCCGAAGGCGGAGTAGTATTCTCACAGACCAACACCAGCGATTCAGCAGCAGTTCTCAACGCTGTTTCCCGTGAGACTCAGGTATCATTCCTGAAGTGGAACGAGGAGGGCGACCAGCTTGAAGGCGCTATCCTCCAGCTCACAAAGGAGGACGGCTTTGGCGAGGCTGAGTTCCCTGCAAACGCAGTAATGGCTGGCGAGACTATCAGAAGCACAGGCGACGAGCCGCAGAGCTTCACAGTTGCTGGTAATTCAGCAGCATGGCTCACTGACGGCGCACCCTTCACAGTCAAGAACCTGCCCGACGGTACCTACACTCTCAATGAGCTCTTCGCTCCCGGAGACTACTCCAAGGCAGGAGAAAAGACCTTCACTATAAGCGGAGGCTACATCGACACAGAGGAGTCAGTTTCTGATGATCTGTACTCCTTCACAGCAAATTCCGTATCCGTAACAAACAAGATCTCAGCCAGTCCTACGCTGACTATCAGCAAGGTAGGAATAAACGGTGAGAACGAGGTAAACGGCGCAACTATCACTATCGAGGGCAATTTCAACGCAGCAGACATCACAAATGTAAGCGGCGAGAAAGCTCCTCGGGTCGATATAACCGACGGCAAGATCACTTGGGTATCTAACGGTACTGACGTTGTTATCCAGGGACTTCCCCAGGGCACCTACACTCTCACTGAGACAGCTGAGGACAAGATCACTGACGAAAACGGAAACGTTTACACAGTAATCAAGACTTCTCTTACATTCGACATCGCAGAGGACGGAACAGCTTCCGTTTCTGAGGAGAATAAGGGAAATATCGTAACCGACACGACTACCAGCGAGGGCTACCTCGTTGAGAGCGACAAGATCACAGTCTGCGACGCTGTTCGTGATGACACAGTCATCATCAGCAAGCAGAATGCAGGCGGTGCTGAGATCGCAAATGCTGAGCTGATCATCTTCCGCTATGATGACAGCAGCTATGAGACAAAGCAGACTCTGACCGCAGAGGACATCACAGACATCAGTATCACAAGAGGCGAGACCTCTCTTGAGGCTAAGATCAAGGACGGCGGCCTGACCTTCGCTCTGACTGAGGCAGGCAAGTCAACTGTCATCAATGGCCTTGAGGACGGCTTCTACGAGCTCCACGAGCAGACAGCTCCTGAGAACTACGCAGTTGCAACTGACATAAGATTTGAGATCCGCAATGGCGAGGTATACCTGATCTCTGCTGAGACCACAGGCTCCACCTCCACCAAGCAGGACGACAGAACTATCGTAATGACCGACGAGAGCTTGTATAATGTCAAGATCTCTAAGCTGGACGCTGTAACAGGCTCCAACGTAGAGGGCGCTGAGCTCAAGCTGGAGAAGGTAGGAACAGTTGCCAAGAACAACGACGATACCTACAGCCAGACCTTCTATCAGGTCGGAGAAGAGGAGCTCATCAGTGAGTGGACATCTGACGGAAATGACTATGAGGTAAACGTAACAGACGGCGTTTATAAGCTCACTGAGGTGACTTCACCTGACGGCTATGACGTTGCTGAGGATATCTACTTCGTTGTTTATGAAGGCCAGGTAATCTACAGCAGCTCCGACAAACCCTTAAGCGACATCACAGCTAAGGACTTCGGCAACAAGGTCGAAATGCTGGATAAGCCCACAAAGGCTTCGATCAGCAAGCAGGACACTGCTGGCAGCGAAGAGTTTCCCGGCGCTAAGCTGACGATCACAGCTCCCGAGGGCGCAGATCTCTCAAGAGTTTATGCTCTGAACAACGAGATCACGATCGAAGGAAACAAGATCACATTCATCTCTAAGGACGAGGCTACTGAGATCTACGGTCTGCCTGAGGGTGAATACACTCTTGAGGAAGACACAGCTCCTCTGGGCTACAAGGTAAACAGCGATGCGGTATCATTCACTGTTGGCGTATTTAGCTATGTAAGCACAGAGGAAGAGATCGGATCCGAGGCAGTCATGGTGGACGAGCTGATGACAGCTAACATCAGCAAGAGATCCATCACTGGCCAGGACGAGCTGGATGGAGCTATGCTCACTATCAAGGCTCTTGACGAACAGGATCTGAAGGACGTAACAGCATACTACATCGTGACCGGCGAGGACTATGAGATCAGCACAGATGCAACAACATCTGTCGTTACAAGAGAGTACACCTCAACTGCTACTTCTGTAGTACAGGCACGCAACGCTGACGGCTCAGCTAAGACTGACGAAAGCGGAGAGCCTATCACTGAGGAGCACGTTACCGAGATCACATTCCAGTCCGGAAACGCTGAGACTATCCTTTCAAGACTTTGGCCCGGCCGCTATGAGCTTATCGAGAATACTGCTCCCGCAGGCTATGATAAGCTGGACGGCACTATCAAGTTCACAGTTGATAAGCTGGGCATTATCACTATCGACGAGGCTCCTGACGGCCACGGCGAGCTAGCCGGAAGCACCGTCATTATGCGTGACGACGCTATCATCAGCATAAGCAAAATGGACATCACAGGTCAGGCTGAACTAAAGGGAGCTAAATTGACGCTCACCGGCGTTGACTCAGAGGGTGCAAGCATCACCTTCGACAAGTCGGCTGTTGATCTGGGCGATGAGGCAGACTTCACCGACAATACTGACACCAGCAAGCTGGAGTGGAAGTCCGGTCTCTCTGCAACAACTATCAAAAATCTCCCTGACGGAACATATACTCTCCATGAATCGGCCGATACCGAGGGCGGAAAGCTCGTAAAGCTCACCGACGCAAGCGGAACTGAGGCTGAGTACACAGTCATCGAGAGCGACCTGACATTCAAAGTGAAGGACGGCATGATCGTTGCTGACGATCAATTCTTGCAGCGCAACGCTGAGGCCGACAACACAAGCGACAGCTATTACGCTGTTGAAGAAGGCAACATGATCTATGCCTGCGATTCAATGTTCACAAGAAGTCTCCAGATCAGCAAGCAGGCTGCTGCTGAGGGCGGAGCAGTGAATGTTGAGGGCGCAGAGCTGACACTCACAAACGACACTCTTACAAATAATGATTGGGAGCGCATCATCAGAGCAAACGGCACTAAGCTGACCGCAGTTTACGATGAAGACGACTCCGAGAAGATCATTGGCGTCAAGTACATCTCCACTGCGGCTGACGATACGATCATCGGCCTGCCCGACGGCGATTACTCACTGAAGGAGACAGCTTCTCCCGACGGATTGCTGAAGATCAACAGCACCTTTGAGTTCAACATCAGCGGCGCAAAGATCTCCGCAACATCCTCCGTTACTGAGGGCAACTCCAAGATCGAGGCTACAGAAGGCAGCACAAGGATCGTTGTTCTGGACGACATCTCCAAGATCACTATCACTAAGACCTTCGACACCGTAGGCACGACAATGCCTGTTGCAACTCTTCAGCTGACGATGCTTTCAGCCGATAAGTCCGCTGAGAAGCCCGACAGCCTGTTCGGAAATGCTATCTGGACAGACGACGAGCCCATTACCTGGACAACAGAAGAGAGCAATCCTATGGTTCTCACCGGCCTGCTGGACGGAAGATACGTTCTCAGCGAGATCAGAGTTCCTGAGGCTTACTACAAGGCAGATGACATCTATTTCGTGATCCGTGACGGTAAGGCTTATCTTGAGACTGCCGACGAGGAGACAAGAACTGTGGCCGACGAGCCGTTTGATCCTGAGATGATCAATGTGGCGACCACAACTTCGACCACAACAACTACAACAACTGAAACAACGACTACAACTACCGAAACAACAACTACAACGACTGAAACAACTACAACAACTACAGAAACTACAACGACTGAGACCACCACAACAACCACTGAAACAACCACAACCGAGACCACCACAACAACTACAGAAACTACAACGACTGAGACCACCACAACCACTACAGAAACAACCACAACCGAAACTACAACAACAACCACAGAAACAACAGTAACATCTACCACAGAAACAACAGTCACCACAACGTCCACCACCGTGACAACCAAGACGATCGTTATCGACAAGGTTGCAGTAAACGGCGATGACGAGATCAAGCTGGACGAGGAGAACAGAGCTCATTTCAAGCTCACAGTCGTTTCACTTGACGACGAGACTCAGAAACTTGACACGATCGGCTTCTCCAACAGCAAGGACGAGTCCGGCGCAGACAAGTTCACTGAGCTCAAGGCAAAGGACGGCGTGTTCGAGTTCGACGGCAACAACGCTAAATTCCAGGGTCTTGTACCCGGCACATACGAGCTGGAGGAGTCTGTAGCACCTAACGGAGCAACAACAGTTTCCAAGTTCAAGTTCAC
>Ga0208198_1000702_pt1 | contig 34868 bp, 28 predicted proteins | sample AD_JPNTR2_MetaG_FD_184446 | JGI IMG/M metagenome (GOLD analysis project Ga0208198, IMG submission 184446) | Active sludge microbial communities of municipal wastewater-treating anaerobic digesters from Japan - AD_JPNTR2_MetaG (SPAdes) (version 2) | ecosystem: Engineered > Bioreactor > Anaerobic...
GACGAGACCTTCCGGCCAGTCTTCCTCGGTAGCCTGGAAGCTGACCTTCTTGGACAATCAGTTGGCGCATTGGCAATGCTCAATGAGCGCATTTCTTACGCGGAATCGCCCACACCAATTCTATATGCAAAGTCTCTGATACGTGGGGACATGTGCAAGACCTATGTAGATCTCACCAACATGCGCAAGGTAAAGGAGATGGTTGTCAATGCGTCTTCATTCTAGCAACAACGGTGGTGGAGCGTTATGAAGAAAGCTATTGTACTTACAGACGGTGAGCATTACCCTGCGGTAACTCATGATGCCATAGAGGTGCTCAAGGGGGAGCTCGACATATTGGCTGCCGTTTTCATTGGCGGCACTGAGAAGATTGGTTCTGATTCTGATCTTGCCAGACTTGGAGTTCCTGTAGTGCATGAGGATGACTATCTCCATGCTATCGCAGCCGCTATAGACAAATACGATCCGGATGAGGTTGTTGATCTTAGCGACGAGCCTGTAGTTGGCTACAAGGAGCGGTTTGAGATTGCCAGCAATGTGCTTGCAAAGGGTGTCGCTTACCGTGGCGCGGATTTCCAGTTCACTCCTCCTGTAGAGGCGGCGCGCGTAAGCAGGCCGAGTATCTCGGTCATAGGAACCGGGAAGAGAATCGGAAAGACTGCTGTCGGCGGTTTTGTCGCGCGGACGCTGGCGAAGAAGTATAACCCCGTCGTGGTTACCATGGGGCGGGGTGGTCCTGCAGAGCCTGAGCTGCTCAGCGCGTCTGAGATTGAGATCACGCCCGAGTATTTGTTGTCCGTTAGCAAACAAGGGCGCCATGCATCGTCTGACCATTTCGAGGATCTGCTTACCTCAAGGGTTACAACCATCGGCTGTCGACGGTGTGGAGGCGGGATGTCGGGACAGACTTTTGTCTCAAATGTGGACAGAGGTGCTGAACTGTCGGAAAAGATCGACGCCGACATAGTCATATTCGAAGGCAGCGGTTCATCTATACCTTCGGTGCACACGGATGCGCGCATACTAGTCATCGGTGCTCACCAACCCGTAGAGTATATGCGCTCTTACCTCGGGCCTTATCGTATTCTTACCTCCGACTTAATTGTTCTTACAATGTGTGAGTCTCCAATGGTTGACCAAGCTAAGATTGACGAGATGGTAGAAGCCATTCACGAGATAAACGCCGGATGCACGGTGGTGAAGACCATTTTCAGACCTCGCCCGATTGGCGATATTACCGGTAAGAGAATAGTCCTCACTCTAACTACGCCTGCGGTGATGACAGATGCCATATCTGCTTATCTTGAGAAGACTTATGGATGTGAGGTTGTTGGAGTTAGCTCGCACCTTTCGAACAGGCCGCTGCTCCGAGAGGACCTGGCGCGTTTTGAAACGTTGAAGCCTGATGCAATCGTCTCTGAACTCAAGGCTGCTGCAGTAGATGTTGTGACTGAATGGGCGGTACGTAAGGGGCTTGAGATCGTGTATATCGATAATGAGCCTATTCCTACAGATGCTTCTATCGATCTAGAAGAAGAAGTGCTAAAGGTGGCTCGAAAGATCAAGTTGCATGACTAGTTGATTCGCTGGTCGTGCCCCTGCGCGAGTGGGGGTTAACCAAGTATACCACCAATCAAAAGAGAGGCGGGTTGAACATGAAAAGGGGCAGTGTAATAGTCCTGGCTTTGGTATTGTTGCTGTCGATCTCTACTGGTGTATTTGCTGAGTCGAAGGTCCTGCTTTACACGTCTGTTCCACTGGAACTCGCTACGAACTTCGCAGACCAATTCATGAAGGCGAATAAAGGGATCAAGGTGGAAGTTTTTCGAGCTGGAAGCACTGATGTGGTCAACAAGATATGGGCTGAGGCTGATGCTGGCGGTATAAGGGCCGACGTAATATGGCTGGCTGATGCCGCAAGCTACTACGCATTCAAGGACAAGGGCTTGCTATATCCGTACAAATCGCCGGAAGCCGCCCGCATTCCTTCAGCAATCAAGGACCCTGACGGATACTTTACAGGCGCTCGCATGATTAACATGGTAATTGGAATAAACACCAATTTAGTCAAGAAAGGATCCGAGCCAAAGACTTGGGATGACTTGCTCGGGTTTGGTTCTCGCGCCGCAATGGCGGACCCCCTCTATTCTGGTTCCAACTTCACTGTTGCAGCGGCTTTTGTTCAAAGAGACAAAGGTTGGAGCTGGTACGAGAAAGCGCGAAAATCTGGAATACAGGTTCTCAGGGGCAATTCAGATGTTTCGAGAGGTTTGGCTGCTGGCGAATTTGCAGCCTGCATGGTGCTGGACTACATGATTTATGACCTTCAGAAGTCGGGAGCGCCGGTTGATTTTGTCTGGCCTGCCGACGGTGCGGTCTCAATTCCGAGTCCGGTAGCGATAGTTGCTGGGTCAAAGAATCTTGAGGCCTCCAAGGCATTTGTAGACTTCACTCTCTCGAAGAAGGGGCAGGAGCTATTGGTCAATGATGGTGTGATACCAGTGAGGCCAGATGTAGCTCCTCCGAAGGGAATGCCTGCGGCAGATAAAATGAAGATGATGCCCGTTCCATTCCAATGGGCGGCTGATAACGCGTCTGCTATAAGGGAGACCTTCGAGAAAATAATGTTCAAATAGGTGCGTGTCGTGAACAAACACCCTGACCGCGGCGGTGCGACTGAGGCCGCACCGCCTCTTTCTGGGGAGTACATTACTGTATGCAGTGTACCCCAGCCCATTGTAGGAGGGGGATGATTCGATTGAATACGGACACAGCAGTTGGACGACGATCTATGGATGTACGCTATGTGTTCATGGCCATCATTGGGCTGTTCTTCCTGGTCGTCATCGTGTACCCTCTGTCCCTTGTTGTAGTTAAGAGTTTCAGTTCTGAGGCGGGTTTTACTTTCGAAAACTATGTGAAAATCTTCTCTGAGTCAGCCAATCTTAAAGCCTTTTGGAATTCGATCTGGGTTTCGTCTCTGTCTACTCTGATATGTGTGGCTGTAGGCACTATCCTGGCTATGCTCGTTGTCCGAACAGATATTCCGGGCAAGTCGTGGTTGAGGATGCTGCTCCTGCTGCCGTATGGCATACCGCCGTTCATTGGTGCGATGGCGTGGGCTCAGCTTTTTGGACCAGTGGGTTACGTATCTAAGCTATATATGACCCTTACGGGCGCGACATCTGCTCCGTGGAACATATACAGTGCTGCCGGGGTAGTATTAGTGCTCGCTGTATATCAGTTTCCCGTCGTTTTCATAACTGTGAGTGGGGCGCTTGGCAAGATCGATACGAGCTTAGAAGAAGCCGCGAGGATGTCTGGCGCAGGTCCGTTTAGGACTCTCATAGATGTAACTATGCCACTGATCACGCCTGCGATCACAGCTAGCGCATTGCTTGCGTTTGTCGGCTGCATATCCAACTTCGGAATTCCGGCTCTTCTTGGGTTCAGGGCCCGGTTCTTCGTGTTGACTACGAAGATTTACTCCGCTCTGTCTATACCGGATATGCCATTGGCGACTGCGATGGCGGTTATCCTGGCGATTACATCTGGGATTCCCCTTATTCTCGAGAGGAGACTGGAGCGTGGGCAAAGCAGGTATACAGTGATTGCGGGCAAGAGTGTCAGGCCTCAAACAATGAGTCTAGGCGGTTGGCGGATCCCTGTCTTTATCATCGTTGTCCTCGTATCGCTTTTTGCAGGGGTAGTTCCGCTGATATCGATGCTTTTGACTTCATTCCTCAAATACTGGGGCGCACCGCTGAACCTTGCGAATATGACTACGAGTCATTACAAATACATTTTGGATCTGCCCATGGCATCCAGGGCATTTAGGAACAGCTTGTTCCTGGCGGTTTCCGCTGCCACAATCACCATGGCCGTTGGAGCTTTGGTATCTTACATGTCTGTGCGGGCCAAGATCAAGGGAGCCAAGACTCTCGACTTCGTAGGAACCATACCTTACGCGGTGCCATGTACTATGGTGGCAATTGCCATGATCTTGGCCTGGTCGCGACCCCCTGTGATGCTTTACGGCACGATATGGGTCATACTTGCGGCTTACCTAGTGCGGTACATGCCATTTTCGATTCGCACTACCAACGCGACTCTTCAGCAGGTGCATGTTTCGCTTGAGGAAGCTGCGCGGGTTTCCGGGGCAGGATGGACTCAGACAATGAGAGACATTGTGATGCCGTTGATCAAACCTGGCCTCATAGCCGGGTGGATCCTGGTTTTCATGCCAGCTCTGAGGGAGTTGACCATGTCCGTTCTTCTGTGGTCACAGGGCGCTGAGACTATAGGAGTGGTTATATACAACATGCAAGATGCCGGGTACACCCAGATAGCTGCGGCGTTGTCTACGATTGTTTTGCTTGTGATCTTGGCTGGCAACGCAATCGTGCGGAAGCTTTCAAAAGGCGAAATCAGTATCTGAACGGTATGCGGAGGTGGCAAGGGTGGAAGAACGAATCAAGGTTTCAAACCTAGTCAAGCGGTTTGGGACGTTTACAGCAGTTCACGATGTGAGCTTTACAGTTCATGAGAACGAGTTCTTCTCGCTTCTGGGGCCCTCTGGATGCGGGAAGACGACAACACTCCGGTGCATTTCAGGGTTGGAGCAGCCCACTGAGGGCGAGATACACATAAGCGGTCAGTTGGTAACTTCGCCGGAGAAAAACGTGATGGTGCCGCCTGAGCGCCGGGGCATAGGAATGGTCTTTCAAAACTACGCAGTATGGCCGCATATGACAGTAGAACAGAACATGTCCTACCCCCTTCGGCTGGCGAAAAGGCCAAAAGAAGAGATCAATGCTAAAATGGCTTACTTGCTAGACCTACTTGAACTCGAGGGCTTGGAAAGAAGGTTCCCATCGGAACTCTCCGGTGGACAGCAGCAACGCGTTGCATTGGGGAGAGCGCTTTCTACCGACCCAAGGGTTATGCTGCTTGATGAGCCTCTTTCCAATCTCGATGCGAAACTGCGAGAGCAGATGCGCTTTGAGCTCAAAGACATTCAGCGCAAGACGGGAATATCCATTCTGTATGTTACTCATGACCAGGTTGAGGCAATGGCCATGTCAGACCGGGTTGCCGTAATGAACTCCGGCAAAGTAGTGCAGGAGGGTGCGCCTCATGACATATATGAAACGCCGAAGGACAAGTTCGTTGCCGACTTCATAGGGACTATGAACTTCGTTCCCTGCAGTGTGACTGGCAAGACTGAAAAAGGCATCGACATTCGCCTTCGTGGCGGGGCGGAGTTTGGTCTTGACGGATCATCGGTGAACAAAGGAGACTATATCCTCGCTATTAGGCCGGAGGATATCATCCTGGGGACCGAACAAGGGGTCGAATGCGAAGTGGACGTAAGGATATTCCTCGGAAATGTCATCGAATACCGGGTTCGAATTGGCGAGGATCTTCTCAGGGTCCAGACGAATTCCTCAATGAGGTTTGAGCCTGGCGACCGCACCCGTGCGTTTATCCAGAACGGCTTGGTTTTCCCCAAATAACATTCGCTGCTTAGAGCAGACAACGAAGTGCAGGAGTGACATGGAGTGCAGACAACAGCTTCTTTGCAGCAGGCTTTGAGAGAGTGCTACAGCCGGGGAGAAATGGATTACTGGATGACTCCACTGACTCGCGTCGTCGATGGCAAGCCTGTGGGCAGGATAAAGAATGGCGATTCTCTATTCTTTTGTTGCAGGCGTGGGGACCGTGAACGACAGCTCACAGAGGCCTTCGCTGACCCGCTATTTGATCAATTCGAAACGGAACCCATGCCTGATCTGAGCGTTGTTCCGTTGGTGCAATATCATGAGAAATTTGCTGAGTTGCCCACAATCTTTCCGACTCTTCGTCCTGAAGGAACCATGGGTGAGGCGCTGAGTCAGGCCGGCGTGGCGCAAACGCGGATTGCCGAGTCGGAGAAGGCGGCGCATGTTACGTTCTTTTTCAATGGCAGGCGCGTTGCACCGTATGCCAATGAAGAGTGGATTACTGTGCCAAGTCCCCACTCATCAGAATTTGTCTCGAAACCGGCTACGAGCACGGTGGAAGTTGCCCTCGAAGCTGAGCGCTCGATGGCTGCTGCGAACGCCAGTGGTTATAGCAGGCACTTCATCCTTGTGAACCTAGCGGCGGGGGACATCATTGGGCATCTGGATGATTGGAATGCTAATGTGCTCTGTGCTGAAGCGGTAGATCAAGCGCTCAGCACCATATGCCTAGCTGCGGCTCAACATGGTTATGCAGTTGCTGTAACTGCAGATCATGGGCTGCTCGAGAGGTTTGTGAATGAAGATGGGAGCCACAACCTTAGCCATACATGTAGTCGTGTGCCGTTCGGCTTGGTGTTGCCGACCGGAGGGCCGTCTGTGCAACTGAGGGCGGCGGAGGATGCCACCCTTGCAGATGTTGCGCCCACGCTGTTGAGAATGATGGGCGTACCTGTGCCCGAGGAGATGACCGGCAAGTGCCGCGCCGTCCATGAGGGAACTTATGATCGACTGGTATTGGTTATTTTGGATGGATGGGGAGTTGGCATAGATGATTCAACCATCAACCCGATTGCAGTTGCCAACACGCCGTGTATGAGCAGAATGAGGAAGGAATGTCCATATATGACTCTGGCTGCGGCTGGGATGGCCGTTGGTTTGCCAAAGGGAAGGTCAGGCAATTCGGAGACCGGGCATCTAACTCTCGGCGCCGGGCGGGTTGTTCCCCAAGACGAACTTCGGATTTCGCAGGCTGTTGGCGCTGGAGGGCTCAAAGAGAATGAGGCAGTCAATTACGGCTTTGAAGCGGCGCGGAGCCATGGCGGCGATATTCATGTAATAGCTATGCTGTCGGAACGGAGCTCTCACGGGAATATGGACGAAGGGATTGCAGTGCTCAGAGCGGCAGCGGGGAAAGGAATTGGACGGGCTTGGCTCCATCTGATCCTTGATGGTCGAAGCAGTCCGCCGCAGGGTGCTGCTGATCTACTAGAGATTCTTGAGGCAAAGATCCCGTCAGGGATGAATGTAGAAGTGGTAACGGCGATGGGGCGTGCATATGCCTTGGATCGCAGTGGAAGCTATCAGGAAAAGACAGAGGTTGCCTACAGGGCTCTCGTTATGGGAGAGGGCCGCGATTTCTAGCTTAACGTCCGCCTAACCCGTAAATGTTGAGAACAGCAGAATGATGCCGGCTATTGAATGTGAGGGCAGGGGCAATCCCTGCCCTCGGCGACATTATTGAGTCGTGTATCCGTGCTGTTGACAGACTAATCATTGTCTTGCTGTGCGAACCGTTCTTTCCGCTCTGGGTTATTGTTCTACCTCATCGCTTCGCGGTCGCTGGAAGTCTGGAGGAAGCGAAGGCCCGCCCGGATGGCCAGTTCCAGGACCTCCGGGGCCTGGACCGGGCGTTCTGCCCCAGGGATGCCATGGACCGTACCACCACGGCGGATACCACCACCATGGACTATACCACCATGGTGGGCCAGGCCATGGGCGGCCGAATTGATCTGCCCACAAGTCATACCCAGGATACGATGCACAGTTGCAAGCAGTCTCCTCCGGCAATACGTAGTAATCGTAGTAAAACGCCATATACACCCACTCCGTTCGTGCTTATGGCTCCTCGTGTTGAGGATATGTCTATCACAGGATATTCCCTGCGGTGTGGCGTGGAACTGATACAGAAAGCATTGGACATAAGGAATGCCACATGGATGCCGATAATAGAAACGAGATCCATATTTGGGCCCCATTCATGTCTGACACTCAGTTCTGTTCTTTGTGTTGGCTATAGAGACAGGCGGTGGTGTGTTTGCCTGCCCATTTAAGGGGGTATATGTGGAGAGATGAGAAAGTGGGTCATGAACATCGGCTTGACATGGAAGTTCCTCCTGATTTTCATCGTATTTGCGGCCATTATGGGAGCTACAGCGTGGGTATGTATGTCGACGATAGACTCTTTCGCTTCGGATGTTGACGAGATGGCCAGCAGATATATTCCGCAGCTAGAAAACGCGCTCAAGGCTCAAACGGCGGCTGTGAGTATTGACGGTTACCTTGCTCAGCTTGTGATGGCCGAGGATTACGATACGCTTACATATTACGAACACAAGATAGAAGAGGCTAAGCAGGCCCATGAAAAGAACATGAGAATAGTTCAGGGACGACTCAAAACCCCAAAGGGACGTGGGGTTTATGATGAATTGCAGGGCCTATGGGAGGAATATCTCTCTTTCGTTGCAGAGGTGGAGTCTCTTGCAAGGATGGGCGCGGCAGATACGGCGAGATTTAACATGAACAATGGACAAGTTATCACGGCTGAACTGGAAGGTCTCCATGATCAGCTTGTTGCATGCGTCAAAGGAGAAACAGACAGCGTTATCGAGAGAATCCAGCTTAACGCTACTCGCAACCTTCGCCGGATCGTCTGGATCACAGCGATTGGTGCCCTCGCAGGTCTCGTTGTCGGGTTTCCTATAGGACGTTCTATTGCGGTGCCGGCCAGGAGACTGGCGATGCTTGCGCCGAGAGTGGCCGCGGGCGATTTGACTGTAGATGCGAATTCAGAAGCTGCGGACGAAATGGGCGTGCTAACGCGGGCCTTCGGCGGCATGATTGCCAACTTGCGCAACGTTGTTTCTGAATCTTCTGCAATGGCTCGCGATGTCGCCGCAGCCAGCCAGGAGCTTTCGGCGGGCTCGGAAGAAACGGCGGCGTCAATTCAGGAAGTGACCACAACAGTACGGCAAATTGCCGGTCAGGCTCAGGAACAGTCGTACTCGGCGAATGAGACTGCTTTGTCCACAGCTGAATTAGGAAAGTCTATCAGACGTGTACATGAAGGAGCTGAGACTCAGGCCGACGTTGTGAGCCGTACATCTGCTGCGTACGACGAGATGGGCCATTCGTTTGACAAGACGTTGATCCTAATTGACGACGTGCGTCTGTCAACCAGGCGCAATGTTGAGGCCGCTACTGACGGGTGCAAAGTGGTGGATGGATTGGCAGCAAGGATGGCCGAGATCGACAAGAAGACGATTGCCGCGTCTGAAAGAATCAGCGAACTCGAAGGACTTTCACACGAGATCGGAAGGATCGTTGGCGTGATAGAGGATATTGCGGACCAGACCAACCTTTTGGCGCTCAACGCCGCCATAGAGGCAGCGAGGGCAGGCGAACAAGGTCGCGGGTTCGCAGTTGTGGCTGAAGAAGTTCGAAAGCTTGCCGAAAGCTCTGCAAGAGAGACAAGGGCTATTGGAGGCCTCATTCAGCAAGTTAGAGAGTCGACAGAACAGGCCGTTGCTACCATGAAACTGCAGGGGCGGGAGGTTGCGGACGGGAATTGTGCTGCCCAAGAGGCCGGCAAGACGCTTGTTGACATATTGAGCGCCGCCGAAGAGACTGTCTTGGCCATTGATAGCATGATGAAAGAGATTGAACAGTTCAGGATGATTGCTAGGCAGGTGGAAGCGAACATGAAGGAGGTACTCGAGATTGCTCAGTCCAATACCGATGATGCACAGAACATGAGTATTCACATCGGCAAAGTCGAACAGGCAGTAGAAACGATTGCGGCTGCAGCTGCAGAGAGCGCGGCATCGGTAGAAGAAGTCTCGGCTTCGACTGAGGAGATCAGCGCAGCTGTACATCGGGTGGCGTCTTCTGCCCAAACCCTTGCCGAAATGTCCGCCCGCCTGCAGCAAAGCGTTGCTAAATTCACGGTGTAGTCGGCGCAACCCGCATGTCCTTTACCGCAGGGGAATTTGTGTCGCAAAAGGCGGTCTTGATCTGCTGCGGCAATTGATGCCTGGTTGGCGGGTATGCCCGATGGAATATATGATTTCGGGAATTGTAGGCCAGTGCGTCGAAAGGCCTTCAGGGATGTTTTTGGGGGTAGATACAGTGAAATTCAATTCACTCAGGACCAAGCTGGTTGTTGTGATTACCTGCTTGGTTTTGGCTGTTGTGGCTATCACGGGATGTGTATTCTATTTTCAAAGCTGGTCACGGGTGTTTGCCGAGATACAGCAGCGCATACTGGCCATAGCCCGAACCGCGGCTTCGAACATAGATGGCGACGAACACTGTGCCGTTGTTGAGCTTCGAATGGAAGATACCTATGCGTATGAGTCGATTCAGGAGTACCTGAGGAGAGTGCGAAACGATAATCCGGACGTGGTTTTCGTGTACACTCTGGCGAAGGATACGGATGGCGAGGTACTCATAATTGTTGACGAGACTGAGGGTGAGGACCACGCGGAGATTGGGCACCTGTATCAATCTAACCCCGCTATGGAGCGGGCTTTTGCCGGCGCCGCCTCTGTGATGGAGGATCTTGAGAGAGACGAGTGGGGTACCTTTCTTACAGCCTATGCTCCTATCTTCAACTGCACAGGTGATGTCGCCGGCGTGCTTGCTGTCGATCTGGACGCCGGCCAAGTGCTGGCGGCACGCAAGAAGCAGATATCGGCGGCGGTTTTGAGTGCTGTTGTTGGAGTAATTCTTGCCGGAGCCATAGCCTTTGCACTGGCAAAAAGCATTGCTGTGCCTGTGAAGGACACGGTAGCAATGTTGAAAGACATTTCCCAGGGGGAGGGAGACCTCACACAACGTCTTGAGGTATTGACAACGGATGAAATCGGCCATTTGGCCGAGCACTTCAACGTATTCGCCGACAAGCTGCAGGGCATAATCGGTAAGATATCAATTACGGCCAACGAAGTCGCCACGGCCAGCGAGGAGCTGGCGGCAGGATCGGGGGAAGTGTCGAAAGCGGCACAGCAAATTGCAGCATCTACAGTCCAGGTTGCCCAGGGAGCTCAGGATGAAAGCGAGCATGCCAGGCGCAGCGTAGAGCTTGCTGACAGAATGAATGAGTCCATAAACAAGTTGGCGGAGGATGCTGGGCAACAGGAGAGCCATATAGAGGAGACATTCGAAGTAGTGGCGAGCATGATCTCATCACTGGCAGAGACAGGCGAGGGATTGCGCGTTACGTCAGAGGCTTCTGCCGATAATGCCAGAATGGCCGGTGAAGGCATAGAAAATGTGAACCAGGTCATCGAGGGCATAGAGCGCGTCAAGGAGACTACCGATGACGTGGTGGAGCGAATAGAAGAACTCGACGCCTACTCTCAGGAGATCGGCAAGATCCTCGAAGTGATAGGCGACATAGCGGACCAGACTAACCTCTTAGCTTTAAACGCCGCAATAGAAGCTGCAAGAGCAGGCGAACACGGACGCGGCTTCGCGGTCGTGGCAGACGAAGTCAGGAAGCTTGCCGAAAGCTCGGCTGCTGAGACCAAGGCGATCGCTGAATTGGTGATGAGGGTCAGGGAGGCTACCGCCGGATCGGTGGCGACGATAAGGACCAGTGCGGAAGAGGTGGAAAAGGTAAGTTCCCTCTCCACAGAAACGGGCGCCGTGTTCAACAGGGTTTTTGAGATCGCGAATCGGACGGAAAAGGACATAGAGAACATAATGGGCAAAACTGATCAGCTCCTCGAGAACAGTGCCCGAGTGGAAGAGGTTATGAGAGATCTGGTTAAATTGGCCGGCCACAATAGGGTCGTAGCCGAGGAGCTTGCAGGCTTGGCAGGTGAGGTGCGCGAGTCTGCAGATAATACTGCTGCAGTTGCCGAAGAGACTGCTGCAGCCGCAGAAGAATCTTCGGCGTCGGTCGAGGAAATCAGCGCATCGGTTGAAGAGATGACGGCTTCAGCTGAGTCTCTTTCGAGGATGGCTGGCAGATTGACCGAGCTTGTGGGGCAGTTCAAGGTCTGAAGAAAGCACGCCTGAAAGGTAGCGAGATTACGGACATTTGGCCCTAGGCCATGCAGTGCAGGATGGTTTTCCAGCCTGCACTGCTATTTCGGTGGAGGTTCGCGACTGGAAACAACATAGGATATGTGGAGTATAAGCTTGGAAACCACGCCCTATATTGACACCATTGGTTTGGAGTTCTATACTTCTTTGTTGGTATTTGAATTTGTCATGCCGATATTCCGTTCCAGGTTGGTCGGAGCGCAGATTTATGGTGTGCTCCCTGAGTTGGTGTTGGCGGGCGACTGAATTTCCGCAAATGAAGCGCCATTGCACACTCCTGGTCGGTTTGATATAGAGCACCATTTCTTTCAGGAGGTTGCCCGCAGTTGAATCCGAACATAGAAATGTTGGCAAAAAGCGCGATCGAGGAGATGCCGGAGGGTATTGTAGTGCTTGACTGCGACGGGAGGGTTGTGATTTCGAACCGAACGGCCAGAAGTGAGTGGGGGGTCATAGTCGGGGAGGATTTCGCAGCTTGCGCCGAATCCAATTGTTCTTGTGCAGATGGCGGCAGAGAATCTGGCTATGCTTGCAAGAGGCTCAAGCACGTGGTCAGACGGATCAAGCTGACCGATGGCGAAGGTTCCAGGTTGGGCGATGTTGTATGCGGCTTTTCAGACTATGAGAGTAGAAGCGATTCCAGTGATGCCAGAGGCTACGCGATCAGGAATGTTGCTAACGCCATGATTGCTGTCATTTCAGAAGGCGTGGAAGGGCTGGTAAAGTCCATAGGCGTGATCGATCACCAGACCGCACGACACTCTTTTCGAGTGCGAAACATGTCTGTGGCAATGGCCAGAATGAGGTGGGGAACGGGCGGAGACTACCGAGATTTGGCTTTGGCTGGTACACTGCACGACATAGGAAAAGCGTTGATTGGGGAAGAGGTATTGGCGAAGGCCGGATCGCTTTCTGCTGAGGAATGGGCTGAGGTGCGGAAGCACCCCGTTATCGGAGAGAAAATGCTTCTGCAACCTGCCGCTTTTATGGCGCAAATTGCAAAAGCCGTAAGGCATCACCATGAAAGGTATGATGGAGCAGGCTACCCAGACGGGCTTTCTGGGGACGCTATACCCGAAATGGCCAGGATACTTGCTATAGCAGACAGCTTTGACGCTATGACATCGGACCGCCCCTATCGCCTAGCTCTGCTTCGTTCCGAGGCTATCAAAGAAATTGCCGAAAATGCGGGGACTCAGTTCGATCCTGACTGGGTTGAAGTTTTCATGGAACTTATGAAAAGTGAAAGAAGCCCATTTATGAACTGATATGGCGTTTGACGGTTGTCTGCAGGAATTCAGGCTGCTTGGAGGTTGCGGCGAATGCCGCCACTTTACCCAGCAGCATGCCTGTTTTTCTGGGACGTTTGCGTGGAACCATACTCTTGGGGTGATTGCCTTGGCTAATCGTCGTCCCATAGTTTCAGACGAAGTCAAATACGAAATCGCTCGAGAACTTGGCTTCGCCGACAAAATCCAAGTGGGCGCCGACGGGTATGACTATGGTAACATCACTACCCGCGAAGCTGGTTTGATCGTCCGAAGCCTTATCGAGAAAGCGCAGCGGGCGATGGCTGATCAGCTGACGAGGCGGGGGCAATAGCCCCCGCCCCAAACATTTGCTGATGAACAGTGTCTGTGCCACGTGACATAGGAGCCATTGGGATGGAATCCTGCCAGTGCCATCGCGTTTGGCCAGTGAAGGTGTCTTCTAGTGCCTTCAGTTTCGGTTTTACGCTAGAAAGAAAGGCTGCAAAGATAGCAGCTTTTTACATATCAGAAGCCGCTTCCCTCGCCTTTCACATGGCCAAAGCGTAAAGCAGCGAGGCTACAGGATTATTGCAGGGTCATCTTGCCAAAGTTCTCCAGGAACTGATTGTTCAGGCGTATCCCCAAAAGCCTTTGAGGCCCGGACAAGAAGCCAAGGTCTAAGCGGAGGTTGGAAACGAACCTAGCCAACTTCCAGTCACATCGCGATCGCAAGTGCTCAAGGTTTGGACAGAGGCTGACTAAAAGTTGGTCGCTCTTCCCCTAAAACCCGCTTGCGCCGACAATTCAATCTACGGTGCAAAGCAACCTCGAATCCGGCTTTGGTTCCCTGGGCGGTGCCCGCGCGAGGGTCGTCAGCGCCGCCATGAATTGCCTGGCAGTGAGAAGGTGAGAATGATCCTCCTGTCGAAGTGCACTCTGTGTTTCTTTTGAAGGGGGATTTTGCTTTGAGAGTGCTTGCAGTTGGAGGCGCGGGATATGTGGGAAGCCATGTTGTTCGCAGCCTGGCTCAAGCGGGTCACTCGGTGATTGTTCTCGACAATCTGTCCACTGGGCATCCGGAGGCCGTGGACGTTGCTCGAAGGGTGGCGGGCGGGGGATGCGTGGAACTTGTTGTTGGCGATGTTGGCGATGGGACCCGGGTACGCGAGCTTCTCGTCTCGAAGGAGATCGACGCTGTCATGCATTTCGCAGCAGCCAGTTTAGTGGGAGAATCCATGCACAACCCGTCGAAGTATTGGCGCAACAACGTTGGGTGCGCCGTCGAGCTCTTAGATGCAATGGCGGAGGCTAAAGTCGATAAGATAGTCTTTTCGTCGAGTGCGGCCGTATATGGGGAGCCTACTACAACGCCTATCCGCGAAGACCATCCCAAAGCTCCAACGAGCACGTATGGCATGACGAAGCTCGCCATAGAACACATGCTTATCGGCTACGACCAGGCTTATGGGATAAGGTCCATATCCCTTCGCTATTTTAACGCGGCGGGCGCGCATGGCTCTGGAGAGATGGGGGAGGCCCATGACCCTGAAACCCATCTCATCCCCATCATCCTTTCGGCTGCTCTAGGCATTCGTGAGAACATAAGCGTGTTCGGGACTGACTACCCGACCCCAGATGGGACTTGTATCCGTGACTATATCCACGTAGACGATCTTGCCGAAGCGCATCTTTCTGCGATGGACGCGCTGTCGCGCGGGGCCGCAACTACGGCGTACAATCTTGGCAACGGGTCAGGTTTTTCTGTGCTCGAGGTTCTTCGGGAAGCAGAACACGCAGTGGGCAAGCGCATTCCTGCAGTCCATGGCGAAAGGCGCGCGGGCGACCCGGCCGTTCTGGTTGCCTCTTCCGACAAGGCCATGAATGAGCTCGGATGGGCGCCACATTATACGGACATTAGCGATATCATAGCCTCGGCCTGGAAGTGGCATAGCAGCCACCCGCATGGATATTTGCGATGACGAAAGAAGACGGGCAATTCGGCTGCGATGCGGACGCGACTTGCCCGTTTTATCCACGAAGGGACGCTTTTGTCCTGGGGTAGACGGTTGGAGGCAATGCAAAACTGAATGAGGTTGGGATGCACTCGCTGTTAGGGCTTGGGAAGTGCCCACCTTCACACGCCTTTATACATTAGTGTATAATACATCTTGGGCCCACGGCCTTCGCGGTCGCGATGGGCTTTTTTTCTTGATAATCCCACTGCAACGAAGCGGGTGGGGCCAAAAAGAGCATGAGCCTTGCGTTCTTGTTATGTTGCTGCTGTTCTTGCAAGAATAGTTGTACATGATTTAGGAGTGAATAATGCTTGACTGTTGTTAGGGCCCAACATCGCCGCCGGGATGCAAGGGTTAACTATAAGCTGTTTTTCATAGATGCCTTTGGGTATCCCTTGGCGTTCTCTCTAATATCGACTAGCACGATAATGCCACTTCTACTTACCGATTTGGGTGCGTCCAACCTTGCCATTGGGCTTGTGCCTGCCATTCAGAGCCTTGGCGCCCTGATGCCTGGCATACTCGTCGCTCCATTTCTGGAACGGTTGCCCCTCAAAAAGAGGCTCTTCGTTGCGCTTGGCCTGGCGGAGCGGTTGTTTATTCTCTCCATGGCAGGAATAGTGGCGATATGGGGCGTTGCGAAGCCTTCTCTTGCCGTGAAACTGTTCCTGTTGGCTTGGACCCTTGCCAGCTTGATGGCGGGGATCAACATGACGGTATACTATGCCATTCTTCCAAAATGCATTCCCATTGATCAGAGGGGAGGGCTTTTTGGATGGGCGGGCGCGTTGTCGGGAGTATTCGGCATAATCGGCGCTGAAACCGCAGGCTACATCCTGGAGACGGTTGAGTTTCCGAGAAATTTCGCGCTGCTGTTCATCATGGCCTTCGTGATTCTCATTGCATCGCTTGTGCAGTTCATATGGCTTCGCGAACCTCCGGATGAGAAGTCTGAAGGATCTAGATCAATCAAGGAGTATATTGCCGCTGCATCTTACGAGGTGCGGGAGGACAGAGCCTACGTCTGGACGATCGCAGCCTTGGCCGTGATGGCCTTTGCCATGTCGGCGACATCGTTCTACTCGACATACGCGGTCAGACTTTTCGGAGCAGGCACGAGAGATGTTGGAAGGCTAACAGCTTTCGCTGTCGGGGCCACTATCGTAGGCATGCCCGCATTGGGCTGGATAGCCGATAGAGAGGGACACAAACTGAGCCTGGAGATTACGGCAGCCTGTTTCGCATGTGGCGCAGCGCTCGCCCTTGCCGCCAACAACGTGACGGAGATGTACCCGGCGGTAGTGTTCGCCAACATCGGAATGAGCGGAATAGCGGTGAGCCACAATCTCATCCTTGCCGAGTTTGCGCCCACCCACACTGATGTGCCAATGTACACCGCGTTTTCCTGGATGCTGCTTGCCCCGTTCAGGACTGGCGCACCAATCCTTGGAGGATACATCTCCGACATTGCAGGATTTCCGGCGATGTTCTCCATATCGCTCGCAGCCGGGATAGCAGCCGTCTGTATCTTTCTTTTTGCGGTAGAAGAACCGCGCCGCGCCTGATGCCCAAAGCCTAGATCATGCAAGATGCCTCACCAGGTCTGCTTTCGGGTGAAGGCGCAGCGCAGCCCGGTGCGCCTGTGTCGGCATCCGAGGTCATTGCAATTGCCTCAACAGGTCGCGACCGAGCTGGAGCAGGACATCCCCGCACACCCTGGTCTTGAAATTCACGGCATCCGACATCATTCTCGACAGCTTGCGTCTGGCAGAGACTATTGGCAACGCGTGCAGCGAGAAACCGCGACGTCCGGATGACGCCGATGATACAAGATAGGCTCCGGATTTTTCGACGGTTTCTGCTATATGCATACCGATGTCTGTCCACCGAACGTATTCTTCCAGCCACGGACGGGCTTCCTCAACGAACTTCGTGTTTGGGTTTGTGCGCAGCAACTCCGCAGACGCCTTCATTTTGAGCATGTATGCGGAAAGGATTCCGGCTCCCTCTTGAAAATTCTCAGTGGCGCGTTCCACGGCCCGATCTACGGCTTCTTTGAGCATCGGAGGATCCTCGGGATGCAATGGACTGATGGCGCATGCATCCGCAAAAGTGGTGATCGCCTCCAAAGCATCCTCTCCCAATACCCTCACAGCTGCAGCCTCCCAAGCCGCCTGCGGGTCGTATCCTTCGGGATTGCGAAGATAAGATGCGGCCGCGCCTAGGGCGATCTTCGACGCTTCTGCCTGATTCATCGGATTGAGGAAAAATCCACGGCATACTTCAGGCAGTCTTCGATCTCTGCCGGTGTATGGGCCGATATGGAGTTCGCCTCTCATCCCCGCATCGTTCACGGGATAGTTGTCCCAGTAGACTACTGGGCGCATCAAGGCTGCTGTTACCGCCTGCGTATACTCGTAAGTGAGCTCGCGGGAGCAAACGTCCGGTCCTGTCCACATGATGTCTATGTCTTGATGTAGTCCAGCGCCGATTCCCAGAACATATTCGGTGTTGTAATCGCCGTTGTACTGAGTGGGACAGACCATGAGCGTGTTGTCTCCGGACCACTTCTTGAGTCGCTCCCAAACGGAATTGGCGAAGCAGACCTGGGCAGAGGCCAAGTTCGGGAATTTCTCGCGATCAGCCTCGTTGGAGAGAGCATTTGGAATATCGTCATAGAGGATCGCAAAATCGCGGACGCCTGCTCCGTAAAGGGCCTTCAGCTTCTGCATGAAGGCGTCGATATCGCGCTTGTCGGAATATCGAACTGACATTCCCGGGCTCACCGCGAATACAAAGGAGATGCCATGCGATTTGGCGTGGGACGCCAGTTCACGCAGGCTCTCTAATTTTCTCGAAGGATATGGATTGCGCCAGTTTTCCCTGTGATAGGGGTCGTCCTTCGGGGCGTACATGTAGGCGTTCATGCCTACCTCCGATATGAAGGATATCATGTCAAGGCGCTCTTTATGGGTCCATGGTCTCCCATAGAAGCCCTCGACAATCCCTTTCCATGCAAAATTATGAACCAAGCCAACATTCCTCCTTGCCTACAGTTGCGTGATAGGCTATTGAGAAAATTCAAGGCAAACTCGGGTTATCCTTCCCGTGGGCTGTTAGTTTACTCTGCCGTGGGGCACAGACTTTGTCTTTAAACACAGACAACAAACGCGGGCTTCGCAAAATACTCTTGCAACAACGCGTCGCATATGTTAGTGTTAACCTAATTTAGCTGGAGCTATTACAGTGGCGCCGACGGGAGAGTGCAGCAGTTGACCTATAACAGATATGATAACATCGAGGCAAACGGCAAAGGACACTTGACAATAGGAGGGTGTGACGCAGTGGCTTTGGCCAGGCGCTACGGCACTCCGCTTTACGTCGTAGACGAAATGGCGGTGCGCAACGCTTGCCGTGCTCATCGCCGTGAGTTCGAGTCCAGGTATCCACGGGTTCGGATATTGTATGCAAGCAAAGCACTGATGACGAAGGCTATTGCGATGATAGTTGCCGAAGAGGGATTGTCTCTCGATGTCTGTTCCGGCGGCGAATTGTATACAGCTCTTTCTGCCGGTTGTCCGCCTGACCGCATATACTTCCACGGCAACAGCAAGACACTGAGCGAGATCGATTTTGCCCTTTCTGCAGGGATTTGCCGTTTTGTTGTTGACAACATGGATGAACTCCGCCTCATAGACCTGTTGGCGAATGCCAAAGGGCTTGTGGCCGATGTGATCCTCAGATTGACTCCGGGAATCGAGGCGCACACTCACGAATACATAAAGACCGGGCAGATAGATTCGAAGTTTGGAATCGCCATACCCAATGGCGACGCTCTTCGGGCAGTTAAATACGCTAAGGAACTGAGGAACGTGAAGCTGACGGGGCTCCACTGCCACGTGGGCTCTCAAATATTCGAGACTGAGCCTTTTCTCCACGCGATAGAGGTAATGATGGATTTTGCGCGGGAAGCTTGTGACGCAACGGGCTTTATCATGGAAGAACTGGATATCGGAGGCGGCCTAGGAGTACGGTACACAGGCGGTGATGATCCTCTGAGCGTGGCGGATCTCGCCGAGGCGATTGCGCCCGCGTTGCTCAAGGCGGCTGAAGAGCGGTGCTTGCCTCTTCCCACATTGCTGATGGAACCAGGAAGGGCCATCGTAGGCGAAGCCGGGACTACTCTTTACACGGTAAATGCGGTCAAGCACATAGAAGGCGTGCGGACATATGTAACTGTAGACGGAGGAATGGCCGACAATCCCCGGGTTGCACTTTACCAGGCAGAATACGATGCAGTCCTGGCAAACAAGGCCGATCGGCCTCCCACATGCGAGGTGTCGATTGCGGGAAATTGTTGCGAGTCAGGCGACATGTTGGCATGGGATATTGCGCTACCGGATGTGGAAGTCGGCGATATACTGGCTATATTTTGCACCGGCGCTTACAACTACTCCATGGCCAGCAACTATAATCGACATCTCCGTCCCGCTATGGCGCTGGTGAAGGATGGCTGGTCGGACTTGATCGTGGAGCGCGAGACATACGAAGATCTCGTCCGCAAGGACGTGGTGCCAGATCGGCTCAAGTCATCACATAGGTCGGCGGCAGTGAGCGCAGAGTCGGCTATGCTCGTCTATCCTAGGGCTTCGGGGGCGAACGCGTCTGAATAATGGGAGAATGTTGGCGAGGCTCGGCCGATCCGGGTTGACATGGGGGTTAAGGTTTTGAACGTCCGTGATGAACCTGCCAACCGGATCTGTGAAGTGGAGGATGAATATGCATTCCTCGGATGCAACGCATTGCGGGGAGACGGGTATACAGCCGTCCTTTCCGATATATGCCCCGACATGCGAGATTCGAACCATGTCAGGCAGATCAATTTGCCTCGGGCAGCGGATCCTGAGGGCTTCATCAGCAGGGCGGAGGAGTTGTTCAGGAGCAAAGGGCGCGAGCATTGCAGGTTTGATCTGGACTGCCGTACACGGCCTCAGTGCCTTTACACGGCGCTGAGGAAGTCTGGCTATGTTCCGCATCCAACAGTCGTTCAGGTTTATCGCGGCCATGATGCAGAGGGTGCGGGCGGAGTTTTCAGTGGATTGAGTGGCGGCGAAAGAGACGACAGGCAGTCAGATTTTCACCCTTCTGCGAGCGGGTCCGAAGAGTGGAGGAACTTGATGCGGGAGCACTATGCAGGGTATGGCCAGTGCGGTGCTTTTGTGGAGCGCGCTGTTGATCTCGCCATCCATAGACTGGCAGCCGCTTGGGGAGAAGGACGTGATTACCGGGTTTTCCTGGCCTTTGCAGGCGATGATTCGGACGCGTCAGGGGTGTGTGAGATCTTCCGCCACAAAGGAGTGGCGAAGATAGAGAGGCTGTACGTGCGAAAGAACAGTCGCATGCAGGGCATAGGCAGCAGTATGATCATGCATGCAGTGGACTATGCTCTTCGGGCAGGCGATGATCTGGCATATCTCGTTGCGGACTCATTGGATTGGCCGAGGCGTATGTATCGCAAGCTTGGTTTTGAGGATCTGATGGAGATTGTGGAATGGACGCGCATATGGGGCGGGAGCGCGGATGATGAGGGTTATGTTACATGGTGAGCGCTTCGCGGCATGCTCTGCACAGGTGACGTAGCCCCAAGGGAAAGTAACCCGCATCCGGTGAGGACTTGGTCCCAAACTCCCATAGCCTTAACTAGCCGTTTCATGCCGAATGCAAGTTTGGCGGGGGTCGTGCCGAAACCTGTCTGTTTTCGAGCCACGATCCCCGCCCTACGTACTCTGGCTATCATATAGCCTATATAGAGTGTAGTCGGTGCCAACGATACTGATGTTCATGCGCCAAGTCTGTTGACCGGCCGGGTGCGGAATGCTAGTATTATGGCACATGTCGAAGGGAGCTGAATGGTATGCGCGAGAAGGTTGAGGCCCTTTTGGATGAGATAAGGCCGTCGCTTCAGGCAGACGGCGGGGACGTGGAACTCGTTGACGTGACTGAGGACGGCATCGTAAAGGTCAGGCTGAAAGGCGCTTGCGCCGGGTGTCCTATGTCGACTCTCACCATCAAAAATGGTATTGAGAGGGTGCTGAAGAACGAGATACCCGAAGTAAAAGCGGTTCAGTCTGTATAGGCTTCGCACAATCGCAAGCTCAGACCTTGAAGGACGAGGCGGCGGTGGATGTGCCGTCGCCTTTTGCGTGGCTAATCGAAGATGAAGAGTCCTAGTGCTTCATAGGTCCGCATGTCTACGATTCCCGTCACTGGAAGCCCCTTGTCTCGTTGAAGCTGCATTATGGCGCGTTCGGTTCCGGGGCCGTATACCCCGTCAAAGCCAGCGTGCTCATAGCCGAGTTTGGCAAGGCGTTTCTGCACCTCCAGCACGTAACTTCCTTTGGCGCCCGGCTCGATCCGGGGACGGAATGACCCCAAAGTGCCGAAGTGGCCGGCGGTTATGACTACCGGCGTCCCTACGGGAACCATTGAGTAGAGTTCTTCGACATCGCGGTTGAGCATTCTGATGCAGCCGCCAGACTTGCGTTGTCCCACAGTCCAAGGCTTGTTTGTTCCGTGTATCCCGTATTTCCCCCACGGGACGTTAAGTCCCATCCACCTTGTGCCGAATCCCCCGGCCCATGCCGCCTTCTCTATGACTTTGAACTGCCCTAAAGGCGTGGGCGTAGATGGCTCGCCGACGCCGACCCGGTACTGCTTGATGGGCAAACCGTCCTCGAGGAGTGTGATGGTGAGGTTGGATGTATCGATAAGGAGAGCGCGCCAGCCTGGCGGCAGTCCCTTTCTGGTTGTGCCCTCTTGTTCGGTTTGGGGTTTGGCCGGCGAAGTTTTTGCGATGGGAATGATGTCCCCACTCGGTTCCAATGAAGCTGCGACAATCTGTTCGCATACTCGGCCAAGGGTCATCCATACGGACAGGTCAACTATGCCGTCTTCAGACAATCCAACACTGGCCTGAAAAGCCCGCACGGCTCCTTCCGTTGCAGGTCCGAAGAGCCCGTCGACATGTCCTGCAGGAAATCCCGCAACCGCCAGCCCTTCCTGTAAATCGCGGACTTGCTTTCCGACCATTCTGGGCTCGCACAGCCACAGCTTGTGTAGATCCCCACATTCGCAGAGCGTTGCCGACTGAGGCTCCGATTCCGATTCTGGAGATGCGCCTCCGCCATCGTCGATTGGCACTACGGCTCCGGCGGCTGACTCATGATCCTGCGATAGCTTTCTGCTGCCGGGCCAAACCGCCGATTCTTCTGCGTTTGCAGGCTCGCTCCTGAACCCATTGGGTGTTTCCGGAGTTTGCGGGGAGTATCCTTTGGAGAATACAACAGCGCAGATGATGCCCGTAAGGACAAGGGCTGCCAAGCGAAGAGGGCCTCGGCCGTCTCTTTCAGGGCTTCTCGTCAACGCAACCACCCACTAGAAGTCGATGTGTTTCCAGCATAGTCTTTCCAGCAACATCATGGTTAACGCATTCCAGTAAGCAGGTATGCGGAAAAAAGGCTAGAATACATATTCAAATAGTCAACAATGGCCGGCTAACATATGCCGACACAGTTGAAGGGGGCTTATGGATGCGGGGAGAGATGCGGGCAATATCCAAGATGAGGCCCGAGCCAGGCGCAGAGCTGATAACGGCGCCTATTCCTCAACCGGGAAGAGGAGAAGTACTGGTCCGGGTGCGTGCAACAGCCATATGCGGCACTGACGTCCACATATATGAGTGGGATCCGTGGTCGCAGGCCCGAGTTACAACTCCCAGAATCTTTGGGCATGAGTTCTGTGGAGATGTTGTGGAAGTTGGAGAGGGCGTAACCAAGGTCAAAGAAGGTCAGTTCGTATCCGTTGAGACGCACACTGCATGCGGCAAGTGCTTTTACTGTCTGACTGGGCTCGCTCACATCTGTCAGAATGCGAAGATCATGGGCATAGACCGCGATGGATGTTTTGCAGAGTATGTTGTTGTTCCGGAGTTCAATTGCTGGATATGGGATATCGATATATCGGACGAGGTAGCGGCGATTCAGGACCCATTTGGCAACGCAGTCCATACGACACTTGCCACTGATCTTGTGGGGAAAACAGTCCTTATAACAGGAATGGGCCCAATCGGCTTGTGCGCTATCAGTGTCGCCAAAGCCGCCGGAGCTACTGAGGTGTACGTAACCGATGTGTCTGATTACAGACTTGACCTGGCTTGCAAGCTTGGGGCAGATCTTGCGATCAACCCGAAGCGGGAGGATCCCGTAGCGGCTGTGCGCGAGGCCACCGGAGGGGTAGGCGCCGACGTGCTGCTGGAGATGTCGGGAAGCCCCAGCGCTATTGTTCAGGGGTTTGATGCCCTTCGAAAGGCGGGATTCGCATCACTTCTGGGAATCCCTTCTGAGCCGATAAAGTTGGACCTGGCCAATGCGATCATATTCAAAAGCGCCACTGTTCAGGGCATAAATGGGCGCAGGATGTTTGAGACTTGGTTCCAGGCAAGGTCGCTGCTTAAGGCGGGCCTCGATATCACGCCGGTGATAACCCACAAGATGTCGCTATGGGATGATCTGGATGAAGGAATGGAGCTCATGATGTCCGGCCAGTGCGGCAAGGTAATCCTCTATCCGTAGCCGCGGGGGGCCGGGGTTTTTAAGAATTGGGCGGAAATTAACAGTGTCTTGAGGCGTTGGTTGACATAGCTCCGCCATGCCCTAGGCAACACTGACCGCCGCCGCGGGAGGGATTTCATATGCCGGAAGTCATCTATTCCGAAGAGAAGCTAAAGGCCCAAGACGGTGTCGAACTCTTTTGCCGGGTGTGGAAGGGCGTGAGTTTGGAGGGCGAACCTGCTCTGAAGGCGCGTTCCACAATTGTCATAGCACACGGGCTTGCGGACCATTCGGGCAGGTATGAGCATGTTGCAAAGTTCTTTGCCCAAAAAGGATATGTTGTTTACGCCTATGACCACCGGGGGCAGGGCAAGTCAGAAGGCGTGCGGGGACATGTCAACAAATTCTCGCAATTCTATGATGATCTTTGGTTTGTGATCCGTAGAGCCAAGGGCCGCAATCCCGGAAAGAAATGCTTCTTGGTGGGGCATTCGATGGGCGGGTTGATTGCCTTAGGCTATGCAGCCAGACGTCCGAAGACGATAAACGGTTTGATAGTGACTTCGCCATGTTTGGCTTTGCGAATGAGGGTATCGCCGATAAAGAAGGGGTTCGGCACGTTCATCTCGTGGCTTTTCCCGAAGATGGCTGTTGACACAGGGATAGCGGCAGAGGGGCTTTCTCATGACTCGAATGTAGTGGAAGCCTACAAGAAGGATCCAATTCGCTACCCCAAGATCACAACCAAGTTTTATGTGGAGTTCGACAAGGCCATGAAGAATGTGCAGAGCTTGGCGAAATCGATCGTCACTCCGTGCCTTTTCATGCCTGGGGGAGATGACCCGATCTGTTCCACAGAGGCTACCATCAAGTTCTACGAAAATGTGCCTGAGACTACCGATAAGAAGTTGATAGTCTGGGACGGGCTTTATCATGAGATCATGAACGAGCCGGAAAAGGACAAAGTGCTCGATACGATGGCCCAATGGATTGCAGAGCGGGAGGGTAAGTAGTGCCCGCGCTGAGCAGTGCTGAGCGCCAGCGGTACAGCAGGCAGATACGCCTTGCCAGAGTGGGCGAAGTTGGTCAGGGGAGAATCCGAGCTGCCAGAGTCTTGATTGTGGGCGTTGGCGGCCTGGGTTCTCCTATTGCTCTGTACCTGGCCGCAGCGGGGGTGGGCGTAATCGGCCTCGTTGACCCCGACGTGGTGGAGCTATCGAATCTGCAGAGGCAGATAGCCCACACCACCTGCGACATCGGGAGGCTTAAGGTTGATTCTGCTGAGCGAAGGATCCTGGCTCTAAACTCGGAGGTGCAGGTTGAGAAGTGGGCTGTGGCGCTCGATATCGATAACGCGGGGGATTTGGTAGGGCGGTATGACATAGTGGTGGATGCCTTAGATTCTACCGGGGCACGATTGGTGCTAAACGATGCGTGCGTGGCGGCGGGGAAGCCCCTCGTTCACGGGGCGGTGCTGGGCTGGACCGGGGAGGCCATGACGTACGTTCCGGGCTGCGGAGGGCCTTGTTACAGATGTGTGTTTGGTGGCGCGGCGGTGGAAGAGGGGGCTCAATGTTGGGTCGGGGACGACGATGCCTGCAGTGCGATAAGACATGATGACGGAGCGCATCATGGAAGGTCCGAGGAGGAGAGCCTTGGTCAGCTGGCCGGTGCGCAGGCGAAGGATGATCGAGGTAATGGCCTTGAGAAGCTCGGCCCATTTGACCCGTCTCGCGTTGGGGTGCTGGCTACAGTCCCCGCGGTGATAGGCAGCATTGAGGCTACTGAAGTGTTGAAACTGATTACGGGAGCGGGAGACCTGCTGGTAGGGCGGTTGTTGCTCTGGGATGGACTCGAGATGAGGTTTGATGAGGTGAAGGTTGCGGCTGACCCGGAGTGCGGAGCGTGCGGTATTGCCGGCTGAGTAGGTCTTGACAAGTTGTGTGCGATTCCGAAGTCTGTGCTACCTGCGGTTCAAAACTGGGCCAATTGATCTGGACAAGATGCTGCTTGTGATTGCTCAGGCATGTCTCCAAAAGCGTTCGAGCGCTCCTAGGAGCAGCTGAGTCCTTACGCCGGATAGCCAACAGTAGCGCAAACGCCGCATGCCGTTTGAGGCTAGGACAAGAAGTGTGCGGCGATGGCCAAGTGCTGCCGGGAGAAGAACGAACCTGGCTAGATTTTAGTCACCTCCCATTGAGACGAACGAGCGAACCGCCCTCATGATGGAAGATTGGGCCGACATATGGCTCCATAGAAGCATGCTCTGAGATGATGACGTGGATGTGGGCAAAAAGACGGTGGGTATCGAAGGCGGCACACGGTCCTGGTTTGCACGGGCGCAGCCTGCGGTGATATCATGAGCCCCTGAAGTGAGCAGACGAGCTGAGGGTCTGCTTGATCTTTCCTGTGCGCTCAGCCTGCTCATCTTCTGTGCCCAAATGCCAGCGTCCGATCTTTGGCCATTGGCGAATGACTAGAGCCGCAATGCAGGCTCATAGCTCCGAAATGCTGATCTCGCCCATGGATGCGCGGACTTTGAGTTCTCCTGTCGGCGTGCCGTTGCCGAGAATTCCGGTGGCAGACGACTTCTGATTGTCGGAGTTCAGACCTGTAATCGGCAGCGAGCTATTTATCTGTCCGGCGGAAATTGCTGCGTCTATTCGCACACACGTAGACCTAGGAACACTGATCTTGATGGGACCTGCAGAGCTCTCAATGTAATTGTTCTTTCCGAGAGTTCCAAGGAAGTCTATGGGCCCCATTGACGTAATCAGGCTCAACTTGTTTGCAACGACTGCGTCACGCACGTCTATCGCGCCAACGGAGACCTCGATATCCAAATCGCCTCTGGTGGAATCGGTGTTCACCTTGCCCGTATCTACTTTGGCGTAGATAGCCCCATCGATCCCATTCAGGGTGATCTCGCCCGCAGAGAGCGTGGACCTAACGTCTATCCCTGCTGGAACCTGAATTACCATGTTGATTCTGCTGGACGAGCCCGTTGTAGCTGATGTGTCAACCAGGCTGATTATCTCGAGAACATCATCGCGAGTCCGGGCTTCGAGCGGCACAAGTGACAGCTTCGTCTCTGCTTTTTCCAATGTCTCGCCGTAGGCGATCCGTTCGCCGTCTATAGTGATGTTGTTGCCGCCTGTCTTGATGACTGTAATGTCGCCTACGGGTACCTGTATAGCCACACACTTGATGCCGGCGGCGCTGAAAGCCTCCTCAAACTGTGCTTTTGCAATGATGCCTGTATCCGTATTGATGTAAGGATCGAACATGGATGAATACTTATCTGCAAGCAGGTTGCTTCCTGACACCCATGGGTGGGTGGAGCTCGCTACTACAGCCAGCCCGATAAGAACGATTATAACTATCCCTCGCCGAGAAATCATCTATTATGTCCCTCCTATTTATGAAGCTCTATTTGTCGATCAGGCGTCGACTTCCAACTCAAGGATCTTGCCGGCGATCAAGATGAGAATTACGGTGCCCATGATAGTCGGCCAGAACGGAAGCAACGGTATGACTTTGCGAGCCGCCATCGGTCCTAGCCCCGTGTATACAATCAGCCCCGGGTTGGGCACGAAGGAGAAAGCGTACATCGCGTGCGGTGCGAACGCAAAGGTCAAATACCATGTGAGGCCGTAGACGATCACAGCGATCAAACCTGAGATGCGTGGCACTATGGTTCCTATCGTGAAGGAGAAGAGTCCCACCGCAACGATGAACGCAGTGCCAAGGATCGAACATACCACCATCCATATGATGTCGAGGGTTCTCTCCCACGGCGTCAAACGCAGGATATCCTCTGTTGCTGACATGATAGTGGAGTAGGGTATTGAGGACCGTTGGGTCACAAACCATGTTCCAACTGTTGCAACGACGGTGATGAGTCCTAGGCCGAGAACGGCCACGAGCAACTTGGCCCAGAGAATTCCGGCGCCGCTCACTGGATACGATAGGAGCTGCAGAGAGGTTCGGTCCCTCCACTCATTGCGCATTGTGTAGTATCCGACTACCAGGGCGGCTATGCCCATTCCCACAAAGGGTATGAATGACAGCCCGAAGGCGAGCCCTCCGTTGATTCTTGCCGACCATACGGGCGCCTTGATCGCAAGCCACGTATCGAATCCGATGGTAGCTGCCAAGGCCAGCAAAATGACGGTCCAGGAGCCGCGCCATTCCTTTCCCACAAGTGACCACCAACGCTTCACTTCAACACACCTCCGCGAAGATTTCATTTAAGGATTTGCCCCGTTCGGCTCTTAGCTGGTCGGCTTCGCCCGTCAAGACAATTCGTCCTTCAGAGAGGAAGATCACGTCTTCGAAGAGCTTTTCCGATTCAAGAACTTCGTGGGTGGATATGATTATCGTCTGCTCGCCTGCGCGATACCTGTCGGCTATAGTCTCGAGTATCGCGGTGCGCGAAGGCGGGTCGATGCCTGAGAGTGGTTCGTCCATTAGCACCAGCTCTGCGCGGCGAGACATTGCAAGGACCAGTTTCAACCTGCCGCGCTGTCCCTTCGAGAGCGACGAGATCTTGTTGTCGGGATCCAGTTTCAGCTCTCGTACAAGGTCCATGGCGTCTGCGAGGACGAAGTCGTCGAACATAGAACTTTCAAAGGCAATTGCCTGCCTCACCGTCATCCACGAGTAGAAGCTGTCTATATCCGGGATGTATGCGGTTATTGCCTTCGTTGCAATGGAAATGTCTTGCCCGTGTACTTGCACTTTTCCCGAGGTCGGGCTTGCAAGCCCGGCGCATATCCTCAGCAAGGTAGACTTGCCGGATCCATTGGGGCCCAAAAGGCCTACGATCTTTCCCCGGTCCACGCTGAGGTTTACGCCTCGCAGGGCGTGGGAACGGTAATATCTTTTGTGGACATCAGTCAGCTCAATAGCGGGCATCACTGAACACCCCCATCATGGTCATTTGTAGTGCTTGGACCGTTTTGAGCAGCTCCGTTGGAGCTATTGGTTCCGGTTTTGGCCAGTTGCTGTGAGACGAGCGAGATTATGTCGCTGTCGGAGTAGCGCAACCGCCTCATCTCTTCAACGAAAGACTCCACTGCTGCAGTGGTCATCTCTGATCTGACCTCCCTCGCTATTTCCGGGCTCGCGGAGACGAAAGTTCCTTGACCTCTTTGAGTTTCCACCACTCCCATCCTCTCGAGCTCTGCATATGCGCGTTGAACCGTGTTCGGATTGGTCTTGGCCTGTTTGGCGAAGTCGCGCACCGACAGTAGCTTGTCGCCGGGAAGCAGGGCGCCTGTGGCCACATCCCAGAGCACGCTCTTCATTATCTGCGTGTAGATAGGTACAGATTCGTCGAAGCTGATCCCCAATCAGATCCCTCCTTTCCGAAGCGCTTCATGGCGCTGTCATACTGTACTAGTGGACTAATACAGTGACACTATAATATGATGCCGTTGGAAGGATGTCAAGGGGTTTTGAGGACTATTCTGGGTGGATAATAAAGGGTGCGTTGAACGATGGAACTAGGGCGTCGGGCTTGCCGAGAGCGTCATGCGCAGATAACTAAGGTGTTCGTTGCGACTATACATCCCGCGCCAGCGCTAGTTCGATTATTTGCATTCCCGAGGTCGCCGTTGACAACCCCACCTGGGGATGATAAAATCATGTTCGCAGGAATTTAGATATGGCGGCGTAGCTCAGGTGGTCAGAGCATGCGGTTCATACCCGCAGTGTCACTGGTTCGAGTCCAGTCGCCGCTACCATACGAAATTACAGCGCCATCAGGGTTTGCCTGGCGGCGCTTTTTCGTTTGCATTGGCCCGCTTGTCGCTGCCGAGAACAGTCCTGTTTGATAGTGAAAAAATGCATAGGTTAACCGCCACGCCTGGGGTCGACATTCAGGGCTCTACGGGGCCGATCCATGTTAGGAAGGGGATTGACGATGGGATAGCTGTTGTCGAGTGGAGTGCCAGGTGCCTGCTGTGTTCAGAGACTGAGACCTTGCTATGGCAGGCGGCTAGAAGTGGTGAAGCGTTTGGTGGCAGTTGCCCCGTCAACGTAGTTTAGGACGAGGCGAGGGGGGTACACCGTGCCTGCAATGGGGATAGTGATCGGCGCTTCCCCGTAGAAATCTCCCTTGCTGATTAGGCCGTTGCCATCGACGTCCAAAAAGCCAACGAGCACGTGATCGCCGGCTGGCGCCGAGAAGATAGTGAATGTGCGGTCGCGCGTACCTTGGACGGAATCGGTTATCCACTTTCCTGCATTATCCTTGATGGCGAAGACTGCCCTGTCGATGGTCGCGCCGACTAGAGCCGCGTAAGCGTTGACGAGGCCTGCACCGAATTCGTGGTCGCGACCATCGGGGCCTAGGTCCATAGAGGTAGCGCTTATGAGCTCCGCGATAGAAGCCGGGCTCATACGACCGTGGGTCGCTATTAGGAGCGCTGCGATGCCGCTTACATGGGGTGTTGCCATGGACGTTCCCTGGCTGAGGAAATATTTGTTGGGTGCCGGATTTGCGCTACTGTATCCGGTGCTCAGCACTGGGAAAAGGGCGGTGCCGCCGGGCGCGGCGACTGTGATTTCCGGGCCATAACTGGAGTAGCTAGCAAGTTCGTTGTTTTGGCCAGTAGCGCTCACAGCTATTACCTCCGGAAAGGCAGCTGGATACAGGACTGGTGCGCCGCTATCGTTTCCGGCTGCCGCCACCATTGTGACTCCACGTGAGAAGGCGTATCTTACTGCGTCTTCCATGGCTGAGCCGGGGTGATTGGCCAGGCCAAGACTGAGGTTGATCACGTCAGCTCCACTATTGACCGCCCATATGATTGCCTCTGCCACGTTGGACGAGCTTCCTTTTCCATCGGGGCCCAGCACTCTAAGGGGCATGATCTGGGCGCCCCAGCTTACTCCCGCCACACCGACCCCGTTGTTCGTTGCAGCTGCGATGGTGCCTGATACGTGGGTGCCATGGCTGTATTTCTTCGTGGAATTGGGCCAATCAGTGGGATCAGAATCCTTGTCAATGAAGTCCCAGCCTGCGACTATCTTGCCTTGCAGATCTTCATGTTCGGGGCGTATTCCTGTGTCGATCACTGCAACGATGACGGGGCTTCCTTCGCCGGTGGCTATGTCCCATGCTTCCGGGAGGCTGATTGCAGGGTAATGCCATTGGTACAAGTACAGGGGGTCATTGGGAACTGCCGCAGCGTATACAGGGTAATCTGGGTATGCCCAATCTACGCCATCGATGGAGTCGAGGGTCGCCGCTTCGCTTTCGACGAGAAATCTTGCAGTGCGTTGCATAGGACGTATGAGGATGATGCCTGTTAGGGGCAGTTCATCGACGATCTCGTATCCGGCTTGGAGTAGGTTATGTGCGAGTTCGTCGCGGTCTGTGCCAGGCCGGACTTTCACCTGGATGGTGTCGGCTTCTGTTTCCGGCGCAGGTTGCTGGCCTAGCGGGGCCTTTTGGAATGCTGACAGTGAACGCGAAGCTGTCTTTGCGCTGAGAACATGGTTCGACTGGTCCTCCTCCGGGTAGTAGTTGTTTGCAACGGTTGCGCAGCCCCTGACAGTTGCCGGGCCTGAGGTGTTCGGGTATAGTTCGATCTCGCAGTTGATACTGTTGCCGGCTGGCACAGTAACATTTACCTGTCTTGGCCTATAGCCTGGGCATGATGCGTTAAGGATTACTCTTCCTGCAGGCACATTGGACAGGGTGAAGGTTCCGTTGGGCCCGGTGGCAGCGGACCTTTTGGGGCCGGCGTCCACAGTAGCTCCACGTAGGGGTGTATGTGACATGGCATCTTTAACGGTGCCAATGATCGAGCCAGTCTTCGGAGGTGAGGGCCTGCCGATGCAGCCGCTCAGGAAGATGCAGGCTAAGGCTGTGATGAGGAGATATGTGATGCTGCGATGTGCGTGCAAAGCAATGCCCCCTACGAGTGTTGCTAAAGGGAAAGATCATGTCTTGGAGATATTCGAGGACGAGGGATTGGATCCTCTAGGAGAGAGCAGGAAATGCTTGGGGGATAGGACGCGTCCGAGTTTTTAGGCTCTCGTTAGCAGAATTGGTTCTGTTCCTGTGGTTAAGGCATGAAATAAGGGGAGGGTGACAGCAAGGACGCTTGCAGCAGTTATGCGGTTTTGGGACGAACTATGCTGGCACAGATGTTTTCAACCATCAACTGGGACATTGGCCAAAGCCTTATGTGTGATGGCAAAACTTATGCTTGAAACCCGTGGCGGGGCATAGTATAATGTAAGCTGCGCGGGGGTCAAGAAGGCTCCAGCGTGTAACTGAATGGATAGATAATGTGTGCGCCACTAGCTCAGATGGTAGAGCAGCTGACTCTTAATCAGCGGGTCCGGGGTTCGAGTCCCCGGTGGCGTACCATTTTTATGCCCCTTTAGCTGGGGCGATGACAAATGCCGCTGGGTGTGGTTTCCAGCGGCATCCTTATTTGTATGCAAGCCTCATTTTCAACCCCGGCCAAAGAGCATGTCCTCCATCTTGTCCACCGCACCCCGCTGCATGTCGGGCAGTACATGAGAGTAAGTGTTCAGGGCGAGCTAAATGCTTGCATGCCCGAGCATCCCTAGCCTGTCGGCTGAAGATTTGGCATACAGTGGGAGCGAGCTTTGTCTTGCGCCCTCTCTTCGGCTGCCACTCGCCCTTGTGCATCGTCAAACTCCTATGCAAAAAGCCTGTTTGTCCTCGCCTTCTCAGACGAAAGATCAAACCACTTCCTGTATTGGAGCCACATGGCTTCGATTGGGCTGTTGGGTGATTGGAACATGGCTTGCATCTTTTCGCTCTCTATTCGTGCATTGAGGCGGATTGCAAGCCACACGATGGTGGGCTCGAACAAAAGATCATCCATATCGGCGCCAACACCAGCCAGAAACTGACCGTAACGGTGAGCGCTATGGGGGCTTCTGACTTTAAGCAACGGCTGATATTGAGAATATGACTGACGGTAGAGGTCATTGAGGATGGGAAGGTAAAGGTTAAGGGGACGCAACTCTAACCCTGAGTGGACAGACCGGAGCCAATGACACTTTTAGCGACATCTCAGCCACCGTGGTTGGGGATGGACGAGTGCAGATAACATACAAACTCGGGACCGGTACCGACATAGTCACTAAAGTCCTGGAGGAAGGCGACCTCACGGAGATGGTGGCAGGCCTCACGTTCGAACTGACCACCCCTAAGGGCCAATTCAACCGCGTTCACCTGGAATTCCACCTTGCCGATCGAGGCGGCTGTTGATCCTGAAGGCATCCCCGGCGAAGGGATTGACGTGATGCTGCGAACAGCGCGATTACGATGATCAACGATGTCATTAACACGGTGTCGGGTGAACGTTCCAAGCCCGGAGCCATCCAGAACAGGCTGGAGCATACCATCGCGAACCTGGCAACCTCGGTTGAAAACCTCACCGTTGCCGAGAGCCGGATCAGAGATGTGGACATCGCAGTCGAAATGATGAACTTCACGAAGCATCAGATGCTGAGCCAGGCCTCTACTGCCATGCTGGTGCTTACGCGCAAAGAAGATAGAGATAACCATTGTCAAGATCATGAGCGATTCTGTGCGAATAGCCATCGATGTTCCCTTCGAAGTTACAGTGCACCATAGGGAGGTATTCGACGACATACAGCGTGAGAACTGCTCGGCGTCCTCTGCATGTGCTGAAGACGATTTGCCTGAGCAACGCCAATACAGATAGCTAGAGTGAGGAGGATAGCGTATGTGCCTGCACATATGGGTCAAAGACGGCCAGATGACTGTTATGAGGTAGACAAGGCTGCAACGGGCCCGTGGCACTAATGACTCGATCCCTTACCCCAATTGATGGGTCTAAAGCATGTTTGGGTTTGCGTCCGGCATTGTATACCCTAAGGCCTGGATTCCGTTACTCTGCATCTTTTTTGATCCGTTTGATCTGGCAAATGCTCAATCCGAGCACGTTAGTGCCCGGCGGCAAGCTGATCCATTACGAAGACCCTCTTCCGTAATTTTTCCGTCAAGATGATGTCCCCCTTGTTCATGGGTGACATTATCTCAGACGCGTTATGGGGTGACAATATCACAGACGCGTAACACGCAAATGCCTCATATATTGACAAATCTGCCAGGAGAACATATAATAAGTTTGTAACCGGTTACAAAGATACGTTGCAAACGCTTTTTCTGGAGGCATCAACCAAAACGTGATTGGGGAGGGTAACTTCTATGACCCCAAGGGTGAAGAAGCTAAGATCTAACCTTCTTAGCACTCGAGCAGAGATATGCCCTGAACGTGCTCGATACTTTACAGAATCGATGAAGGCTAACGAGGGAGATCCAATAGCTATCCGGCGTGCGAAAGCGTTTTCTAATGTAATGGCGAACATGCAGATTTACGTCATGGATGGAGAACTGATTGTAGGGAACCAGGCAAGCAAACCTAAGGCCTCTCCGATCTTTCCGGAATACTCGGTTGAGTGGTTAGAAAGGGAATTTAACGGAGAGCCTTATCATTTTCATGAACGGCCTGGTGACCGTTTCTACTACACAGAAAAGACAAAGGCAGAAATCCTTGACCTGCTTCAATACTGGAAAGGAAAGAGCGTATACGAGAATCTCAGGGCTCTCTTGCCGGAAGAGGCCAATGCCGCCTGGGATGCAGGAGTCATTGATGATACATGGGTTTCTTCCGCAGGCCTTGGAAACGTGATTGTCGATTATGGGATGGTGTTGCAGAAGGGCCTGAATGGGGTAATCAGAGATGCACAGGAACGGATGGAGCGGCTGGATCTGACCCAGCCTGGTGAAATAAGGAAGCGCTGGTTCCTTGAAGCTGTCATTATTGCCAATGAGGCTGTAATCGGTTTCGCAGACAGGTTTTCACGTGAATGTGAAAGGCTTGCAGAGGCGGAGAAAGATCAGCAGAGGAAATCAGAACTTCTTACTATGGCTTCTAACTGTGCCAATGTACCGGCTTCGCCGGCTAGGACATTCTGGGAAGCCCTTCAGTCATTATGGTTTGTTCATCTTGCTTTACATATAGAGACTAATGGCCATTCTATCTCGTTTGGCCGTTTTGACCAGTATATGTGGCCATTTTACGAGTCTGATGTTGCAAATGGATGTATGTCGAGGGACGAAGGACTGGAACTTATTGAGTG
>Ga0208198_1000703_pt1 | contig 34847 bp, 29 predicted proteins | sample AD_JPNTR2_MetaG_FD_184446 | JGI IMG/M metagenome (GOLD analysis project Ga0208198, IMG submission 184446) | Active sludge microbial communities of municipal wastewater-treating anaerobic digesters from Japan - AD_JPNTR2_MetaG (SPAdes) (version 2) | ecosystem: Engineered > Bioreactor > Anaerobic...
GAACCCAGTCTTCCATATGATATAATATTAGGGATTATAAGTATATAGATCTTGCGGTTTGAGAGGCGGGATTGGAAAAATGAGGATGATGTGAAGAGTATAATCCCTAAATCATGCGGTGTTTGGGTCAAAAATGATGCACCCTCGCTTCCACTGTCAGTGAACAATTCTGATGGGGGACGGGAAGGGTTCGATCCGATGGAAACTTTAATCGCATCTGCAAAAGGAGTTACTCTTTGTTACGCATGGACAGAGATTATATCGCATTTCATGGCAATCTGGAGCAGTTGCTCGGGAAAGTGGAATCAGGGGAGATGATCCCGAAACTGCAGGCGTCCCACGCACCCATGTGCAAATTCTTCACCACATATTATGTGATCAGCGGCATCCGGCATGTGGTCCCCCTTGTGCATGGCCCGACTGGGTGTCCGCTCTATATGTCGGATTTTGTCCGGACACGTGAATGCTGTGAGATCCGTGGCATTCCGCTGGAGCCGACCGCCTGCACCGCTCTCGATGAGAGCCATGTGATCTATGGCGGAGAGGGTAAGCTGCTGGAGGCGGTGAAGGAAGCGTATGCAAAGTATCATCCCGACCTTATTGTTATCCTCTCCTGCTGCTGCTCCGGCATCATCGGCGACGATGTGGAGAGCATCGCCCGTATAGCGGAGGAAGAGGTGGGATGCCGGGTGCTGGCGCTCAGAAGCGAAGGCTTTGGCGGCGACTTCAGGAGCGGATACGAGGATGCCTTCAAGGTCCTCCTTGAACTGATGGAGCCGCCGGAGAAGACGATGAAGGGGGTGATCAATATCCTCGGCGCCCGATGGGGCCCCACGCCCACGGAGTACCACTATGACCTGGATGAGATCGAACGCCTACTCCATGAGATCGGGATAAGGATCAATGCGATCATCGCGGGGGGTTGCACCGTCGAGCAGCTCCGGCATGCACGCGAGGTCGAACTGAACGCCTCGTGGTGCTATGACTGGGGGCAGAAACTGGGCGACCTGATGCAGGTGCGGTTCGGCATCCCGTACAGCAGGACGGGGCAGCCCTATGGCCTTAAAGCAACGGAGGAGTGGCTGCTCGGTGTGGCGGAACCCCTCGGCATGGAGAGGGAGGCACAGGAGGTCATCGAGAAAGAGGTGCGGCAGGTGCAGCCGGAGGTCGACTACCTGCACGAGGCGCTCGCCGGGAAGACGGCGATCATCGAGATCACGGAGTTCCCCGGCCCTATCCGCGCGCTCTCGCTCGCGCGAATGGCAGAGGAGTTTGGCGCATACCCGATCGTGATCAACGTCCACCCGTATACGGTCAAGGAACGGATGCCCAGCATCAAATACATCCTCGAGACCGGTCTGAACCCGGAGCTCATACTGACGAAGGGGCTCTTCGAACTGGGAAGTTTCCGTTCGTCGAAAGAGACAGAGGACGAGCTGGAGGCGATTGTGCAGGAGTATGAAGACCCGATATTCTTCGGCAACTCCGGGAGGTTCCCACCCTGCCCGGTGGTGAACCTTTCGCTCATGAACCCTTCATACCAGCCGCATTACGGCTACAATGGCATCAAGAACCTCGCCGCCCTCGTGAAACAGGCACTGGAGCACAGTGCGCTGCCCCGCTCCCGTTTATTCAGGGGGATGCTCTATGGAAGCGGGTAGCATCGAAGAAGCGGAGACGCGAATCCGCCCCTCCATGGAGTCATGCACCGATCCCTATCTGCGTTGCGCCTTCTACGGTGCTGCACTGACCGCGCTGGGCGTCTCCGGTTCGGCGCTCCTTGCCCATTCCCCGCAGGGATGCGATTACTTGGTCAACAACGCCTTTGCGGCGCAGGAATGCGACTACATAGAGACGATGACCCTCTGCACCAAACTCTGCGTGGATGAGATCGTTCATGGAGGAGAAGAGGCGCTCGCCCGCACCATCCGCGAGGTGAAGGGGCTGCCGATCTCGTGCCTCTTTGTCATCTCCGCCTGCGGGCCGGAGATCGTGGGAGACGATATCAACGCGGTCTGCGAGATGCTCCAGCCGGAGATGCAGTGCCGGCTCATCCCCATTGCCAGCGCCGGTTTCAGGGGATCACAGTATGACGGCATCGATATTGCACTCGACTCGATCCTGAAGCGGTTATCATCGCAAGATGCAGAGAAGGTGCCGGGCTCTGTCTGCCTCATCGCACCGCATGCGAATGCGAACCCGACATGGCCTGCGGATCTGGCCTGGGTAAAGCAGGTACTCTCCCGCATGGGGGTGCCGGTGGTCGCCACGCTCGCCCACAGGACCCCGATCTCCGAGATCATGAATGCCGCTGCTGCCGAGACCTCCATTGTACTGAGCCATGATGCAGGGCAGAAGGCAGCGGAGTATCTCCATGATGCCCATGGCGTGGAGCCGATCTGCCAGGGCATCCCACTGCCCATCGGGATGACAAATACGCAGCGCTGGCTTCTGGCCTTGGGGGAGCGGTTCGACAGGCTGAAGATCGCAGAGGAGATTATCTCGGAAGGCGAGCAGATGGTGATGGCCGCCTGCCGCCAGAAGTGGCCGGTGGCGCGATTCCTGTACCGGATACCGGCCGCGATCGTGGCAGACGCGACGGTGGGTATCCCGCTCGTCCGTTTCGTCACCGAGGATATGGAAATGACGCCGGCACTCGTTGCCCTCTATACCTCCACTCGGTCAGTGCGGGACCTGCTGGCGCAGGAACTTGGGAGTCTGGGGCTTTCGCCGGAGGTGGTGTATGGAACCGATGTGTATAAAACAAGACAGCGCATCCGTGATGTCAAGCCGCGGATCGTCTTTGGCAGCACGATCGAGCGGCATGCAAGCGAAGGGGTTCCTGTGGCATATGTGGTCGAGGTGGTGAGGCCGATGCGCCAGTTCAGGCTGATCGATCGGGAGTATTTCGGCTATACCGGCATCCTGAACCTCTTCGAGGCCGTGCAGAACGAGTGGACAATGGCCTGGCGTTCAAAGGAGAAGAGATACAGCGCAAAGTGGTGATGGAGACATGAGACAGATTGCGATATACGGAAAGGGCGGTATCGGGAAGAGCACGATCGCCTCGAACCTTTCAGCGGCGCTCCACGAGATGGGGTATACGGTTATGCAGGTCGGGTGTGATCCCAAGCGGGACTCAACACGGATCCTCGCGGGAGGGAAGTTCATTCCTGCGGTGCTCGAAGAGCACCGGGAGCAACTGCGGGTGGGGAAGGACGAGTATGCGATCAGCCTGGATCGCATCGTGTACCGGTCGCCTGACGGGATCTACCTCGTTGAAGCGGGAGGGCCGGAGCCGGGCGTAGGATGCGCCGGCCGGGGGGTGCTGACCGCGCTGCAGATACTGAAGGATCTCGATGCGTTCTCGACCTACCACATCGATGTGGCGATCTACGATGTGCTGGGCGATGTGGTGTGCGGGGGGTTCTCGATGCCCATCCGCGAGGGTTTTGCCAGGGAGATCTATCTGATCTGCTCCGGCGGGTTCATGAGCATCTATGCGGCGAACAATATTGCCCGCGCCGTGCAGCGTCTGGCAAAGCGGGGGGATACAGGACTGGCGGGGCTCATCTGCAACAGCAACGGAGACGAGGCGTTCGAGCGTGCGGTCATCCCAGCATTCGGGGAGAAGCTGGGAACACCGTTCTTCAGATTCGTTCCCCGGAGCCCTGTGATCCAGGCCTGTGAACTGGAAGAGAGCCCTGTGGTGGTGCATGCGCCCGGCTCGGCGGAAGCGGAGATCTTCAGAGACCTCGCCCGTGCGGTCATGGAGAATGATTCCCGAGTGATCCCGACACCCGTAAATGATCTTGCCGAGCTCGAGGAGATGTACCGGCAGCATCTGGCAAAGATATGAAGGTCCGTCCATACCGGGCACCCGCTCCATAACCCTATTTTAAGGTACATCCCGGTACCTGCGGGGAATCGCGTGCAGCAGTGGAAGATTCTTCGAACCTATGGCCGGGGTTGAAGCGGCCATCAGACCGTAGATGGCATGCAGGAGGTATGCGCTGCTAAATTGTGAGTGGCCTGTATACTTCATGTCATCTCGGTTCAGAAGTACGCGTGCGTTTCTCGAACCCGACGTGTCCGGAAGTACGAGCAGAACCAGCCATACATCCGGTGCGAACACGCAGAGCGCCGGCAGACCTGCGCAGATGATCGCTCAGAGTCCAGGCACCTGAAAACAGTTGGATACGCTGAACACATGGTAAACGGTGCGATTATGAAAAAGCCCGGTTGCGCATGGGGCAGAGATAGATATACGTGGCACGCCGCCAGTTCCGGACCTATGATGCATCATGACCGCCTCAGAGGAAGAACCGGAACGCAACCCAGGCTATCAGCACCATCAACGCCGAGTACTTCAGCCCTGCGACCACCCGTCCCTCGCCCATGACACCCGCCGCAAGCCCCGAGAAGAACCCCTGGATAAGCGCCGCATGGCAGAAGACGCGGTTGTAGAGGAATATATCCACACTACCCATAAACGACTGCGCGGACGCTGACCCTGAGGCCGCAACAGTCTCCCCGGCCTCTGCCATCGTGGCAAGGAAAGTACCTGAGAGCACCGCTATGACGAATAAGAAGACGAAGAACGACATCAGGATGATGATCATGTAGATCATCATCCCCGTCTTTCGCTCCGTTTTCAGGTTGAAAAACTCATAGGCATCGTGCGCAGCCGCCCGAAGCACCTCGCTGACATCGCCGCCCGCGGAACTCGCCTGAGCGATCAGTTCGATGCTCCGCTCCGCAAGCGGGGTGCTCACGGCCTTCCCGAACCTGCGAATCGCCTCCACAAACGGGACGCCCCAGGACATCTCAGTATCGAGTTTGCGGATATGGGGTGTGAGTGCCCCACAATCGCCTTCCGAGACTATATGTATGGCGTGTGGGAGCGTCATACCGGAATCGTTCATCCCGGCCACATCCCGGAAGAAGTTAGGGAGAGAGGCCTCGACGCTCGATACGCGAATCGATTCCTTGAGATCGAGGATTGCAAAAGGCACGATGGCGATGATTATAGCGAATACGGCGACATCGTCAAGCATGGTCGTCCCGGAGATTGCCGCGAAACCGTAAGACGTCACTATGCTTACAAATCCACCGATGAAGAGGAGGAGAGCTGCAGGAACGGATATAAACAGGGCGGTGTAGGGCTCCTCGATCATCACCCTGAGCGGATGTTTGAGGAAGCGGTAGAACCCTTCCTGGTACTTCCGCCGCTGCTGGATCCTCTTAAGGATCTCCTCGTCCCGCACCGCGACCGGATCGGGCTGAGGCGCCTCCTCCGGCATATCAACCGGCTGCGGCCGGTTTCGATTCAAAAGATCGTCAAAAAGGTCTTTAAATCCCATATCACACCTCCGGCGTTATTGAACTGATCAGGATGACAAACATCAGGCTCCCGAAGGGCACAAGCAGGTAGATGATTATATACAGGAAGAGCGGGTTCGAGTCGCCCGATAGGATCGTCATGACCGACTGGAGGATGATCAAAAAGAGCATCCCCGCAACGATTGCGGTGACGTAGGACTCCGCAACCAGCCCGAGCGTCTCCAGGAACGCCTTCTGCTGCTGGTGGTTCTCGAGCGTATACTGGTGAGCCTTCGTGCGGAAGTACTCTGTCAGGTTACTCCCGCTGGAGATGCTTGCAACCGCTCCCTGGAGGAACTCCCGCATCCGGTCACTCGGCGTCGCCTGCGCAACCGCCCGCAGGGCCTCAAGGAGGTCTTTGCCGAAGAAGTCGGTCTCGCGGGTGACGTAACGCGCCTCCACGGCGCTCTCACCATATATCTGACTCTGACCGAGCGACCGGAAGACCTCATCTGGTGTTATTCCCGCCGAGGACATCGCAGTGACGTAGTTCACGGCGTAAGGAAGGGTGGCATCGATGTTCCGGCGGCGCTCCCCTGCCAGTGTACCCGGGTAGATGATGAAGATCATGTAGGTGATCCCGCCGAACACCAGGAGAGCGATGATCGTGATGACGATGGTGCCAAGCACCATCTTGTAGTCGTTCAAAGCATAGAGGAACTCCGGGACCGCCCCACGGTAGACTATCATATCAGGGATGCGAAGGATGTATGTCAGAAGCCCGATCAGAACGGCCGCTACGAGACCAACCATGATCGATGTGACATAGGCGGTCGCAAGGTAGGCCTCGAATGGCGTCGTCATCCGCGCCCCCACCATGTCGTTGCGGAGCTTAACATAATCCGCCCGTTTATCCTTTAATCTGCGGCCGAGGAGGTTGAAACAGAAACGTTCGTAACTGTTCATGCATGACCCCCCTCGCCATACAGGTCCGCGCGCACCCGCTGGATGACCGCCTCCGGGTCCCTGAAGTAGGAGATCAGTATCTTGCTAACATCCTGGTAATGTCTGATCTTTTTGATGCGCATCCACTCAAGCACTTCCTGCCGCCGTTTCAGCTCTTCGCGCATCCGCTCTTCGCTCCAGCCCCGGTCTTCCATGATCTGCTCCAGGATGTAGGATTTGCCGGAATACCGGATCTCATCAGTCGCCGGGTGCCACCGGAAGACCTCGTTTGTGATCAGTTCGTTCGTCCGGGGATCGACGTCCAGTATCTCAATGAGCTGTTTGTTGCGCCGGATCCGCTGGCCGCCCACCCGGGCCTGCACCTGGATGGACATAAGGTCAAGCGCAGAGAGCATGTTCCTGGGTACACCGATCGGCGGGTTCTCAAGACGATGGACCGCACTTGCCACCGAATCTGCGTGCATCGTCGCGTAGGTTACATGACCAGTGCTCATGGCCTGGAAGAGGGTCAGGGCCTCGCGGCCGCGGACCTCGCCGACCAGGATGTACTCCGGGCGCTGCCGGAGGGCGGCGCGGAGCAGTTCATACATATTGATCTCCCCCCGTCCATCCTGCGAGAACGAGTCACGGGTGACACTCGGGATCCAGTTCGGCTGGGGCAGTTTCAGCTCCCGGGTGTCCTCGAGGGTGACAATCTTTGCAAGCGGCGGAATAAAGAGTGATATGGCGTTCAACGTCGTGGTCTTCCCGGAAGCCGTCCCACCGGCAAAGATGCATGATTTGCCGTTCTCAACTGCCAGCCAGAGGAAAGCGATCCCGAGCTGGGAGAAGGTGTGCCACTCTATGAGGTCTGTTGGAGTGATCGGTTCATCCCGGAACTTCCGGATGGTGAACGTCGAGCCGTGAGCGGTCACCTCTGAACCGAGAGTCATCTGGATACGCGAGCCATCGTTCATAGTGGCATCCAGCATCGGTTCGGCGATCGAGATATACTTCCCCGCCCGCTGCGCAAGTTTCGTGACGAAGGAGTCGAGCTCCGCTGCATCGGTGTATGCAAGATTTGTCCTCAGAGACTCGTAGGTCGTGTGATAGACGAATATAGGGCTGCCAACACCATCACAGGAGATATCCTCGACATACTTGTCATGCATGATTGGATCGATCAGACCATCGCCAAGGAACTCCCTCTCCACCTGGTAGAGGACTTTCTCCCGGCCGACAGGATCGAGGCGAATCCCATAATCAGCGATGATCGTGTTAACCGCATCACGCAACACCCTGCGCGCCTCCTCGCGGCCGAGGTTCCGGCAGGTGATATTGAGGGTCTCAAAGAGGCGCTCCCTGATCTCCTGGAAGAGGTCCCGCTCCCCTGGTGTGAGTACCGGTTCTATGACGTGATAGGTGTACTCATGTGTCGAGGCGTCATAGGTCACGCGGATGAAAGCGTAGGGTTCGTTAACCGGGTAGAGTTCAATCTCCTCCACCCCCGGCGAGGGACGCAAGGTAAGGTCGACGAGGGGTCCGTGCAGGAGGGGGTTGTAGTCTTCGATCTTCTGCTCGAAGCCGGGCATCTGGAACTTCCTGATGACCCCGAACCGGGGTTTTGGAACCTCCTCGGCAGGGATTGCCACCTCTGCGGCTGCAGCGGCGAAAGATGAGGGCGTGTATGACCGGGAGAAGATCTCATCGAACTCCGATACATCCCGGTCGTTATCGACAAAGTCATAGAAGTGATCATTGTGGTTGAGGCTCAGTTCGTCGATGGAGAGGGTAGCGCTCTTCGGGAGGATCAGGTCTGCCAGGTTCCCGAGTTCATCGACCGATCTCACCCCCTCAAAAGTTTCTTCATATGAACCGGATTCATCGGTCTCACGCCATCCCCTTATGCGCTCGCGGATGCCCCCGTGAGTGTGGCGGCGCGAAGCGGCGGGCGTGAACGCAGGCTCGGTCCGACTTATCTCCCCCACCACCGACGGCGCAGCGGGCGATTCCAGCGCGGTGCCGGCCTCACCGGGCACCTCCAGATAAGAGGAGGCCGGTTCCTCAACAATACCAGCCCCCTGCTCCTCAATCCGTTTGAGGAGGGCCTGGATCGGGTCTTCATAAAGGGTTTTGCGTCGTTCTGCTGCTCTTCCAGATCTTGCCACGCTGTCGATGAGAGCCCTGATCTCATCATCCTTCCGGACATGCACCGGCACCGGTTCCGGGCGTTCCCCCCACCACGTATCGATAAAGAGTTCGCTGGCAGGATCATTCGCTATGGCCTCCTGCCCCTCCCCAAAACCCAGTTTCTGCGGCTGGGAGAGGAGGTTTCTGACCGCCGCTATTAACTCGCGCTCCTCGTCATCATTTTTACTCATCCGGTCTCCTCCCAACATCGATACCTACCTCTACCCTGGGTTCATGAAACTCCACAATGCAGCGTCTACGCTCCCCTATCCGGTCAGATACAATACACATATACCGCCCATTGAGCAGCCGGAAACAGACCCGTCCCCCCGTGTCTGTCACATCGCTTGCGAGCATAACCTTCCCCTTCCGGATTGTGACGCGGGCCCCCGCAAGAGGTGCGCGGCCATCATGCACGGTCAGACAGAGCACCCCAACCCGCTGCCTGTCAGTGGCCCCGACTATCGGAATATCGAGGCGGCCGTTCTTCTTCAGGTGACTCTTCTCAAAGACCCTGCACCGCGACGTGAGAGCATCGACGACAGTCTGCGCAACCGGGTAGAGTTCGAACGTTTCATCCCCTGTCAGGTGCAGTGCTGCCAGGTCACCAAAGAGTGTCCCCTTTCCATCGACAAGGATTGCACCGTCCGGTTCGCCCCTGGAGATGATGAGGAAAAAATCACTCGCCTCACCTCTCGATACACCTATTCCACTTAGAGAATGAGCAGCGCTGTAATGCAGCAACTCCTCATAAGTAAAGCGCCCCTCGCACAACGACTGGCCGAGGACCTCTGCCATCAGGTCGTTTATTTCCATGAGGATCTTCTGGCAATGCCCTGTGTTTTCATGTTGTAAAGGGGATTTGCACCCCTATCACAATATACCACATCTATACGCTATTATTAATATCTTATGATTGTCGGATATAAGATTAAAAAAAAGATTTCCGGGGAATAGACAGGCTGCAGAGCGAAAGAGAGGTTTCATGGCGATGGGCACCCCTTATGCCCTCCTGCCCGGAGAGAATAGAGCAATGCATGCGAATCTCCAGCCACCGTGAAAGCACATTGAAACAGTCAGCAGGGCAAGACCGCCAGAAATAAGAGATAACACGCAAACAAACTACCTGCCCATGATTCTTCAGCCCATGGTAGCCTTTCCGCTTATGATTTCAGCAGGTGCAATCGGGATCACGCTCATATACGCCTCGATCCTGGACCTGAGAGAGCGGCGGGTGCCGCATAAAACATGGCGCCCCGCCCTCGTGATCGCGGTCCCGGTGGCTGTCTGGGTATATGTGCTGACCTTTATCGCGGACTGGCGGACGGCGGCAGCGTATCTTACCCTGGCCGCAGTATTCTGCGGTTTTTTTTACCTTTTCCAGGCTATGAACCTCTTTGGGGGGGCAGACGCGTATGCCCTCATCGTCATCACGGCATGCATCCCGTTCCACCCGTTTGAAACCATCTCTGGCACCTCGCCCCTGGGGTTCTTCCCCTTCACCGTGCTGATAAATGCTGTGCTCATCAACATCGCGGCACCCCTTGCCATACTTCTGAAGAACCTTATTGAGGGGAACCGGGCTCCACTCTCGTGCTTATTCCTTGGTTTTCCTGTTAGTGGAGAGAAGATCCAGAACGAGTTTGGTTTTGTTATGGAAGATATCGAAGAAGGGGAGGACGGTAGGCTGGTTCGACGGTTCATCGGTTTTACTGAGTCGCTTCGCCGCATCATACGGGGAGAGCGCAGGATCTACACAAAAGATCTCAGACAGCACCCCGATGAATACCAGAAGGAACTCACCCTCTACAGGAAGGCCGGCAGGGTCTGGATATCTTACGGTATTCCGTTCATCATCCCGATTACAGCGGGATTCCTGACAGCATTGTTCGTGGGAGACATTTTCTTTGTGATCATGAAAGCGATCGCGGGAATGTGATAGGTATGGATATAGATTTCAAAAACGGTTTGATCCCTGTCATAGCACAGGATAGGCGGACACGTGATGTTCTGATGCTCGCCTACGCAAACGCTGAGGCGCTGGAACTTACCAGAACAACCGGATACGCGCACTACTACAGCAGAAGCAGGCAGAAGATCTGGAAGAAAGGGGAGGAAAGTGGCCACATACAGCGGGTCTGCCGGATACTCGTCGACTGTGATGCGGACGCCCTCATCTATGAGGTGGAACAGACTGGCGCAGCGTGTCATACCGGCCACGCATCCTGCTTCTTCCGGACGATCGAGGGGGAGGAGATCGCCGGACTGGTCTTCGATCCGGAGAAGGTATACGCTAATAAGGATGAATGACTTCATAACTATGGTGATTTTTTATGAAAATTGTACCCGATACGAGCGTCGTAATAGATGGACGTATAACCTCGCTGATAAAAACCGGGGAATATAAAGGAGCAACAATAATCATACCGGAAGCCGTCGTCGCCGAACTGGAGGCCCAGGCAAATCAGGGGCGGGAGATAGGTTTTTCCGGTCTGACCGAACTTCAGGAACTATTCAGGATGTCAGAAGAGGGTCTCATCGAACTCCAGTTTGCTGGAGAGCGCCCCAGCCTCGACCAGGTGAAACTCTCAAGCGGCGGCGAGATCGATGCACTCATCCGGAACGTGGCGATCGACCATAAAGCCCGGTTTATCACGAGCGATCTGGTGCAGGCGGAGGTTGCAAAGGCGAAAGGGCTCGATGTTCTCTATCTCCGACCGCAGATCGGCGATTTCTCGCCGCTCTCGATCGACCAGTTCTTCGATGAGGAGACGATCGCCATCACCCTCAAAGAGCGGGCTCTGCCGGTGGCAAAGATAGGTAAACTCCAGGCAACCAGGCTTGTCACACTCCGGGACACCCCTATGACCGAACACGAACTGAAAGTGATGGCGCAGGAACTGCTGGAGCGAGCAAAACGTGATCCGGACGGTTTCATCGAGCTTGAAAAAAGGGGGATCACCGTCGTCCAGATCGGGTCGCTCCGGATCTCGATCGCGAGGAGACCTTTCTCAGACGGCATGGAGATCACGGTGGTCAGGCCGCTTGTCGACCTCTCGCTCGACGATTACGCTATGGCACCGGAGATCAAGCAACGGATCCTTGGTGACCGCCGCGGCGTCCTGATCGCAGGACCTCCAGGCGCTGGAAAGACAACCCTTGCTCAGAGCCTCGCCACATTTCTGGCCGACCATAACTTCATTGTCAAGACTATGGAAGCACCACGCGACCTTCAGGTGCCCGACCACATCACCCAGTACACGGCGCTTGAAGGCAGCATGGTGAACACTGCCGAGGCCCTCCTGCTTGTACGGCCAGATTACGTCATATTTGACGAGATCCGGAAAAGTGAGGATTTTGCCGTCTACGCTGACATGCGGCTTGCCGGGATGGGCATGGTCGGCGTGGTGCATGCGATGGAGGTGCACGACTGCCTCCGGCGGTTCTGCGACCGGGTGGATTACAGCATCCTCCCTCAGATCATCAACACCATCATCTTCGTTGTTCGGGGCGAAATCAAGAAGATCTATGACCTCGAATTAACTATCAAGGCCCCTGAGGGCATGCCCGCTGACGCGCACGCACGCCCGGTGATCGTCGTTCGCAACCACACCCGCGGAGAGCCTGAGATCGAGATATTCCGCTACGAGGGCGAAACCCTGGTGATGCCGCTCGCAAAGAAGGAGATCGTGGAGCCCGTTGCTGTTGCGGAACCGCCAGTCATCGTGACACCAGCAGCAGAATCCAGGGAGAGTGCCGCCCGGAAGATTGCAGAGAAAGATGTCCAGCGCGAGATCGGGCGCTACACAAACGGTCCGGTGGATGTGAGGATCATCAACGACAACAAAGCTGTAGTATACATCGAGGACAGGGACGTCCCGGCAGCGATCGGGAAGGGGGGTAAGAACGTATCAGCGATCGTGAACAAACTCGGGATAGGTATTGACATCCGGCCGAGGAGTGAACTCGAGGCGGAAAAACCAGCGGAGGGGGAGATACACCTTTCCGGCGGTCTCACGATCCGCCTGGACAAAAAGCAACTTACAATAGTCTCCCCGGAGCACAGGGGCAGGATTGTGGATGTTTTTGCAGGAAAGGAGTATCTATTCACGGCGACGGTTAACGAGGAAGGAGAAGTCATCCTGGCCAGGAACAGCACGATTGCGCAGGAACTGATGAGGCGTTACAACGATGCTGAGACGATCCGGCTGCGGCCGGTGTGAGATGAGGGGACTGTGAAGAAGAGATATCTGGAGGAATAGTGTGAGCGGACTTGATATGCAGAACAACGAAAGAGAGTGTGCCGAGCGGTGGGAGCGGGAGCATGCGTTCGAGGCTGATCCGGCGGTTAAGGACAAGTATTACCTGACGGTGGCCTACCCATACCCCAGCGGCGCGATGCACGTCGGCCACGGGCGAACCTACATCGTTCCGGACGTCATCGCCCGCTACCAGCGGATGAAGGGAAAACAGGTCCTCTTCCCGATGGCGTTCCACGTCACCGGCACCCCGGTGATAGGGATCTCAAAGAGGATTGCAAAAGGCGATGAACAGACGATAGGGCTTTACCGTGACATTTACCGGGTGCCCCAGGATATTCTCGATCGGTTCATCGACCCTATGGAGATTGTCCGCTACTTCTCGGATGAGTATCGGCGGGTGATGCAGAAGTGCGGCCTCTCGATCGACTGGCGGCGCCGGTTCATCACCGTCGACCCGCAGTACAGCAAGTTCATAGAGTGGCAGTATCAGCACCTGCACGAGAAGGGGCACGTTGTAAAGGGTGCCCACCCGGTCAAGTACTGCCCCCAGTGCGAGAACCCCGTCGGAGACCACGACCTGCTCGAGGGCGATAAGGCCGAGATCGTCAGGTTTACTCTCGTTGTCTTCCTGCTGGGCGACATTAAAATCCCGTGCGCAACCCTCCGCCCCGAGACCATCTACGGTGTGACGAACCTCTGGTTGAGACCCGATCTCACCTATGTCCGGGCGAAGATTGATGGCGATGAGTGGATCTTAAGCCGGGAGGCGGCAGCAAAACTGGCGCTGCAGGATCACGATGTCCAGATCACGGGGGAGGTAGCCGGGACGTCGCTGATCGACCGGAGGGTGTCCCACCCGCTCTGCGGTGAGGTCCCCATCCTGCCGGCGACGTTTGTTGACCCGGACATGGGAACCGGGATCGTTATGAGCGTTCCAGCACACGCACCCTTTGACTACGTCGCAATCCGTGACCTGCAGCGAGAGGGGAGATACACATCCATACAACCGATCCCGCTCATCTCAGTCGAGGGGTATGGTGATATACCGGCAAAGGACGCGGTTGAGCGGGCGGGTATCCAGGACCAGAACGATCCAGATATAGAGAAGCTCACCCAGGAGGTCTACAACGCTGAATTCTCCCGGGGGAGGGTCTTTGAAAAATACGGCGGAAAACCTGTGAAAGAGGCACGGGATGAGGTGGCTGCACTGATGATGGAGCGTTATGGCTCCATCCCGATGTATGAGTTCGACACCCGTCAGGTGATCTGCCGCTGCGGCAGCAGGGTCTATGTGAAGATCCTCCACGACCAGTGGTTCCTGGCCTACAGCGACCCATCCTGGAAAGAAGAGGTGAAGACCGTGCTGGAAGGGATGGCGCTCGTCCCGCCCGAGGTCAGGGCGGAGTTTGAGCGGACGGTCGACTGGCTGAAGGACTGGGCCTGCACCCGCCGTGTTGGACTCGGGACGAAACTGCCCTGGGACCCGACCTGGATAATCGAGCCGCTCTCCGACTCGACGATCTACATGGCCTACTACACGATCGCCCACCACCTGAAAGGCATACCGGCGGAGAACCTGACGCCGGAGGTCTTCGATTACATCTTCCTCGGTGAGGGGGAGCCAGCGACCCTCGATCGCAGCACGCTTGAGCGTCTCAGGAGCGAGTTCCTCTACTGGTACCCCTACGACTACCGGTTCTCGGCAAAGGACCTCATCTCAAACCATCTCACGTTCCAGGTCTTCCACCATTCCGCAATCTTCCCACCGGAACTGCAGCCCCGGGGCATGGTGGTCTTTGGCATGGGGCTCCTGAACGGCGCGAAGATGTCCTCGAGCAAGGGTAACGTTTTCCTTCTCGAGGACGCCCTCTCGGAGTTCGGCGCCGACACCGTCAGGATGTTCCTTGTGGGAAGCGCTGAGCCCTGGCAGGACTTTGACTGGCGCAACGACCTTGTATCGTCGACTAAAAAACAGATCGAGCGGTTCTGGAACACAATCCAGGAGGGAAAGGGGGCTGAGGGCTCCTGCGAGATCGATGCATGGCTTGAAAGCAGGCTGCAGCGCCGCATAGAGAGCACCACGGCAGCGCTCGAGTCGTTCCAGACGCGGCAGGCTCTGCAGGAGGCGTTCTTTGGTGTCGAGGCCGACCTGAAATGGTACCGCCGCCGCCTGCCGGAGGGCGTGACCGGCGGTGAGGTATTGCGTGACCTCTGCCACACATGGGTCCGGCTGCTTGCCCCCTTCATACCGTTCACATGCGAGGCACTATGGAGGGATCTCGGCGAGGAGGGTATGGTCTCATTCGCGCCGTGGCCGGAGGCCGACGAGACGAAGATAAATCCAGAGGTTGAACTCGCGGAGGAACTCCTCGCCAGGACTGTCGAGGATATCGAGTCGATCAAAAAGCTCATCCCGATGGAACCGAAATCGATCAGCCTCTATGTCGCACCGGCATGGAAGCACGAGATCTTCCGGATGGTTGCATCTTCAGACGACAGGACCAGAGGTATGCACACGCTGATGCAGAACGAGGAGATCCGCAGGCGCGGTCGTGAGGCGGCGGATGCAGCAAGGCAGATAACGAAACTCGTGCTGAAACTGCCGCCACATCTCGTGCAGCAGATCGCTGAGTTAAAACTCGATGAGCAGGAGATCCTTGAGAGTTCACGGACGTTCCTGGAGCACGAGTTCGGCGTTCCGGTGAGTGTTCAGACCGCGGGGGAGAGCGTGCACCCCAAGGCCTCGGGTGCGTTGCCGTTTAAGCCGGCGATAGTGATAGAGTAGGACCCTTTTTCATCCTCCTGCCGGTTTTTTGTCTTGCTGCCATTTATGGGCTGAACCGTGGGGAAAACCGGCCAGGAGTGTTGAATTCCGGGTTCCCCATGCCAGCCTCCGAGGGGGCCTCCTGGAGGCCATCAAATCAACGGTTCTGAGATATTAACTCACTGCCTTTTCCAGGGAATATCAAATCGCCTCCGGGAAAAGTCTTTCGTCGACAACTCCCGCTGACGGGAGAGCAGGCAGTTGGTGGCGATTGGCATGGTGAAGCCGCGCCAGGGATAGAAACGGGGTATTCAAAGAGGTTTCCGTGAAAATGACACTATAGCAGGAGATGTCTCGCCACCTCCCCATCACTCGCGTCTCATCCGGAGGCTCTCGTTCATTGACCCGCCCCCCCTCCAGGTAATAGCGTCTCGCAAAAACCCGGCCACCCCCAGGCACAGGTATAAAGGCGGTCTGCGGCAATACAGAGCCGCGGGGGTCGGTTGCCCGTGGCGAAGTTCATCAAACCGGGGCGCAGCCCGAAAGAATTGGTTCCTACAGCCCCCTCTTAATGGCCGTTCTGGCCGCAAAATAGAATATGGTGCCCTGTACCTGAGGATAACCCGTCTAATCCTTTCCCTTCACGGACTGCTGGGCTTTCTTCGCCCGCTCTTTTGCAGTGTAGCCGGTTACCTGCTGGAGGTAGTTGCGGAATCGACGGTTTGTGTCCAGGATCGTCTCATCATCTGCGGATGAGTCTGACTCGGTATGGACAAACAGCGTCCTCCCTCCGGCACCTGCCCAGACCTCAAGGCGCAGGAGCGCTCCGTAGGAAATGATATAATGCCCGTCCTCCGTCAGACGGGGTTCGACGCCGAACTGATCGCGGAGACACTGCAGCATTGATTCTGTAAGTTTTTTCGTGTATCCGCGTTTGATCTGGTATTCTTGCATAATATTTTTAAGGGATATCCATCTATCTTAACCTAACCGAAGAGCGAGTGATTGATCCCATGGACGATATAAAGGTTACAGCCAGAGCGCCTGGCGGCACCGATGAGACTGTGCTGATTGGTTTCCCCGGCAGTGGGCTCGTTGGGAGTATTGCCCTCCAGTACCTCGTTGAGCAGATGGAATTTGAGCAGATCGGGGCCATCACAAGCAAATATTTCCCGCCTGTCGCCCTGATGGCAAAAGGTGTCATCAGCGCCCCGGTGCGCCTGTATGAGAAGGATAACCTCTTAACAGTCGTCTCCGACGTTCCCATTCATCCAGCGATCTGTTACGAGGTGGCAAACGGCATCATGGACTGGCTCACCCGGTTTGATATAAAAGAGGTCGTCACGATCGCCGGGATCATCACAAACGAACCGGAAAAGAGAGTTTTCGGGGTCGCAACCAGCCCCGAATTACTGCAGCGTATCGAGGATAAGGCGATCATCCTCCCCATGGGGAGCCTATCAGGTGTTGCAGCAAGCATCCTCACGGAGTGCAAGACGCGTGGGATCCCGGGGGTAGGGCTGCTCGGGGAGACGGTGAACACGCCGGACCCGCGGGCAGCTGCGGCAACGATTGAAGTTCTGAATCAGATCTACGACCTCAACCTGGATGTCGAGCCATTGCTCGAACAGGCGGTTGAGATCGAGGCGGCAATGGCCCAGATCGCCGAGCAGGTGCAGAAGACGGAGGGGCAGCCTCGAAGAGAGCAGCTGCCGATGTACGGGTGATCTGCATGAAATACGCAGCGTTAACAGGAATCTCACCATCAGTAATCGCTGAACTAAAGAGCGGAAAGCCACGAACCCTCGAACTGAACAGCGCTCACAACATCATAACCCTGACCGGGACCGCACCGGGAGACTGCATCTTCATGACCTCGATCACCGAGGAAGACCTCTCTCCAGGAGACCCGGGGATAATGGTCGATCTCCTCGCCCTCAATATAAGCATGAAGCGGGTTGAGGTTGCCAACCCGGTCTTTTACGAGGAGAGGGAGAGGATGTCTGCAAGGATCAAGGTCCGGTTCCGGGGGGTGACCATAGCCCGCGACGTGGAGGGGCGGAAATGGGGGGAGCCAACCAGGGTCGAGGTCGTCACATCGGCTTGCTACCGGGCCGGGTGACACTCAACTTTCCCCCCTCAAAGGATTAATATCACCGGGAAACCAACGGGTATAGAACTACCACGTGGGTCTGTGGCTTAGTCAGGATAGAGCGCCGGGCTTCTAACCCGGATGTCGGGGGTTCGAATCCCTCCAGGCCCGTCTGACCGCTTTTCAGGAGATTACGGTTCCAGGTGTCTTCTAACCGCACATAACGGCGGCCCATTCTTCATTGATCTTGGAAGAGAGGCCATCAAACCAACAGCCACACTGGTTTGATAAACCTCTCCGTGGACAGTCCACGGACGATCCATGGACAGATTCCGGGGGGTGGCCGGGATCTGTATGAAGATGCTGCCCCCATCTTCATGCGGTATGCCTCTGGTCACAGCGGCATCATGCGGTTTTTTGCGAGACGGCATTGAGGAGAGAGGGGAGAGGGGAGGTGGGGATGTTTCCACTCCCGCAGCGAAATACGTTCCCCCTCCCCACGGGGGTTGATTCCCGATCGATACAGTGCCAGGGGTGTGCATCACCTCACCCGGTTCCCGGTGAGAAACCCCCCGAAGATCCTGTTTCCTCCCCGTGCACGGCTATCCGGGGCTATCGCCAGACACTGCCCGCCCCCTCTCGCAGGGGGCGGGAGGAGGCCGCGGTGTCAACGGCGGTGTAAAATTCCCCACTATCGGCGGGATAAAAATCCCCACCCGACAACCTTCATGCAACCGTGTGAAGGTAGTGGCAATGCTGAAGATGGAGGAATTTCTCGTGATACGAGATCTATTCAATCAAGGACTGAACAAAAGTCAGATTGCCCGAAGGACTGGATACGACCGTAAAACAGTAAGGAAGTATACATCAGCCAAATACGTGCCGAGGGCACAGACCCGCAGATCCAAACCGAGCAAACTCGATCCTTATAAGGAGTATATCCAGAATCGTCTTTCAGAATACCCCTTGAGTGCAGCAAGAATCCATCGCGAGATCCAGGAACAAGGGTTCACCGGAGGCTACACAATTGTCAAGGAATACATCCGAAAGATCCGTCCTGCTGTAGGAACACCGGCAGTAGTTCGATATGAGACCAAACCCGGAGTCCAGGCCCAGGTGGACTGGGGAGAATGCGATCGTATCGAAGTGGACGGTCAGCCACGACGGCTCTACTGTTTCAGCATGATCCTCGGCTATTCCCGCATGAGGTACATGGAATTCACCCTTGCCACGGATGTCTATACCCTCATCCAGTGCCATTTGCATGCCTTCGAATACTTCGGGGGATACACCTCGGAGATCCTGTATGACAACATCAAAACGGTGATCCTCAAGCGGGCAATAAAGCCAAAAGAGCATACCTGGAACCCGAAATTCGAAGATTTCTCCTCGCATTATGGGTTCATCCCCCGGCTCTGCAAACCCTACTGTCCCCAGACCAAAGGAAAGATCGAGAATGCCATTGGGTATATGAAGCGGGACTTCCTTCTCGGAGGGTCCTTCAGTTCGCTGGACGATATGAACTATCAGCTTCGCCAGTGGCTATCCCGGATCAACGGATCCGTTCATGGCACGACACATGAGATCCCCAGGGAACGCCTGAAATCCGAGGGTCTGAAGACACTCACGTCTATTCCGCCATACGTGATGAGACGAGAAGAAGTCAGGAAAGTGACCCGTGACGGCTATGTCTCCTACCAGGGAAACCGATACTCTGTACCGTACCAGTATGCAGGAAGGTCGGTGGTTCTTGAGATACAGGATGATCGGATGACCATTCGGCTGGGCTCTGAATGTCTCTGCTCCCACGTAGTTGTCCCTGGCAGATCCCGCGTTGTCCGGGAGAAAGAGCACTTCAAAGGGCTCCTTGCACTGGCCATGGAGTGCAATTCACAGTGCAAGAGGACCACAAAACCACTTTTCCGGATGATCGGACCGGAGGTAGAACACCGTCCCCTCTCTGTGTATGACCGGTTCTCAAATGAGGTGAAGTGAATGAGTTCTCTTGCCTATGAGCGGGTCCACCACAACCTGAAAAAGTTGAAGCTGACCACGATTGATGCACTCCTCGATAATTACCTCGAGATCGCTGCAAGAGAGGAACAGTCCACCCTGGAGGTCCTCGATTACCTCTTTGACCAGGAGTTGAAGAGCAAGGAGGACCGAGCACTTGGATTGAGAATGAGGATGGCAGGGTTCCCCATGGAGAAGCGATTGGAGGACTTTGACATGAGTTTCCAGCCCTCACTCGACCCCGCAGTGATCCGTGATCTCGCCTCATTGCGGTTCATCCACAATGCCGAGAACGTTGTCTTCCTTGGCCCTCCTGGTGTGGGGAAGACGCATCTTGCCCTTGGTCTTGGCTATGAGGCGGTCCGGCAGGGTTTCAGGGTATACTTCGCAAATGCGTCACACCTGATGGAACGCTTGATTAAAGCCAAGTTCGAGAACAAACTCGAGGAGCGTATTAAAGGACTCACGAAGTTCCATCTCCTGATTGTTGATGAAATGGGTTACCTGCCGTTCAATAGTGAAGGTGCACATTGCTTCTTCAACCTGATTTCCCGGAGATACGAGAAATCGTCCACGATTTTTACTTCGAACAAGTCATACGGCGAGTGGGGAGAAATCTTCGGGGATCATGTGATCGCTGCGGCGGTCCTGGACAGGATCCTGCACCACTGTACGACTCTGAATATAAAAGGTGACAGTTACCGGCTCAAGGAACGCAGGAAACAAGGGGTGTTCGCGCACTCGCTGCCGGGATGATTTCCGCGTGTATTATATGATCACGTGGGGAATATTATTCCGCCACATTTGGGGAAAATTATCCCGCCAGTGACAGCGGTAGCGGCCGGGAGGTGGGGGTGGTCTATGAATACCGTTCAACCATAGACACAGTGCCACGGGAGGAGACCACTACTTCGCGGTCTCACCTGATACTCCCTGAGATCCGGTTTCCGTCCCCCGTGCACGGCTATCCGGGGCTATCGCCAGACACTGCACGCCCCCTCTCGCAGGGGGCGGGAGGAGGCCGCGGTAGCGGCCGGGCGGCGGGGGTGTCCCATGAATACCGTTCAACCGGAGACGCAGGAGACAGGGGAGGGAGTGGGCAGTCGTAATAACGGGAAAAGATGGGGGGTTTATATCACAGAACCGTTGATTTGACGGCCTCGGAAAAATGATTGTATCAGTCCTGACCCTCTCACCGCACCTTCGTCCCCGGGCTGACTGGACGGAGGGGGACAAGAAGCGAGGCCTCGTCACCGGCGGCAAGTATCATCCCCCTGCTCTCGACCCCAAAGATCTTTGCCGGGGCGAGGTTTACGACCACAGCAACCTCTCTGCCCACAAGGTCTTTTGGGGTGTAGAACTGCGCGATCCCGCTGACCACCTGGCGTTTCTCGCCACCGACGTCGAGGATGAGTTTGTAGAGTTTCTTTGATCCATCGATCGGTTCAGCCGCAACAACCCTTGCTATGCGGATGTCGAGTTTTGAAAACTCATCGATGGAGACTGTCGGTGCTTTTGCCCCTGCAGCCTCACTGGCCTTCGCAACCCGCGCCTCCAGGACCTTCTCAAGCGCCTCGACCTGTTCTTTCTCGATCTTTTTAAACAGTGGAACGGGTTTTCCAAGTGCTCTCGCCCCAATCGGCGCTGTAGCCTCAGCGATCGGATGTGCCGCGAGATCGTCGCCGTAGCCGAGCATCGTCCACGCCCGCTGCATGGAGCCTGGCATCAGGGGCTGGAAGACCACTGTAAGGGCCTTGACCATCTGGAGACAGTCAGCGATAACCTGCTTTGCAGCGGCCTGATCCTCCTTGATCAGTTTCCAGGGGGCGTTGTTCTGGATGTAAGCGTTCCCGAACGAGGCCAGGCTCATCATACCATCGACGGCACCCTTGAAGTCGTAATCGCGCATCCGGGCATCTATCGCGGCAAGCGAGCGCTCGATCTCCTCGATGATACCCGGTTGTGGAGCAACGTCCGGCACACCAGAGAATTCCTTCTCGGCGAAGTACATCGTCCGGTATATGAAGTTCCCGAGCGTCCCCACGATCTCATTATTCACCCGCTCGGCGTAGACCTTCCACGAGAAGTCCAGCTCCTTCGTGTGGCTGGTGTAGGAGAGGAGGTAGTAGCGGAGGTAGTCCGCAGGGAGCCCCTGGTCCAGGTAGTCATCGTTTGTCCAGACGACATACCCGCGAGACTTCGAGAACTTCCTGCCATCGATTGTGACCATGCCGCTTGCAACCACCGCGTGCGGGAGACCGTATCCTGCCCCTTTGAGGAGCGCCGGCCAGAAGATGCAGTGGTGGTAGATGATATCCCCGCCGATGAAGTGAGTAACCCTTGTAGTATCGCCGCACCAGTAGTCTTTCCAGTCGACCCCGGCGGCGTTTGCCCACTCCTTCGTGAACGAGATGTAACCGATTGGCGCGTCCACCCAGACGTAGACGACAAGGTCGTCGCGCCCCGGAAATTTAACGCCCCAGTCAAGCGTCCGGGTAATGCACCAGTCGCGCAGCCCTTCCTTCACCCAGCCGAGAGCGTAGTTCCTGGCGGTGGCCGTGCCCCGAAGGGTGGGCAGGTAGTCCAGGAGGAAGTCCCGGAATGCCGAAAGCCTGAAGAAATAGTGCTCCTGTTCGCGATATTCAGCCTTGCTGCCACAGATCTTGCAGACCGCATCCCTGAGTTCACCAGGCTCCAGGTGCTGTCCGCAGCCCTGGTCACACTCATCGCCCCTCGCAATCGCCCCGCAGTGAGGGCAGACACCCTCCACATAGCGGTCCGGGAGAAACCGCTCGCACTGCGGGCAGTAACTCTGGCTGACGGTCTTTTCGTAGACATAGCCGTTATCTATCAGCCGCTGCACGATCGAGCGGGTGGTCTCATGGTTCATGGAGTCGTCGGTCATGCCAAAGTGGTCGAAGACGACGTCCATCCGTCGGAACGTATCATAGAAATGCTCGTGATAGCGCTCCGAGAGTGCCCTGGGCGTCGAGCCCTCCTGCTCGGCGCTGATCACGATCGGCGTTCCATGGTTATCAGAACCACATATAAAAGCGACCTCCTCTCCCGACCGGCGCATATAGCGGACGTAAAAGTCCGCCGGCACGTAGGTCCGCAGGTGCCCAATGTGGCAGGGACCATTCGTGTACGGGAGCCCGCACGTTACCAGCAACGGCTTACCACTCATCCTTATCTACTCTCGTTGCGATGCTAATAAAGATACCAGCGCATGGCACGACAAATCAGAATACCGGTGAGATCGTTTGGCTCAGAGGTCGGGAGGCCTGGCGTCCCGGAACTTGCGGAATGGCTGAAAGGGAAAACCGGGACAGAGGTGGATCTTACCACCTACCGGCTCGAACGCTCGCTTGACGCCCAGGACGGTGTCTCAATTCCGGCTGCTGGCGGCCTCTTCTATGCCGAACGGTTACGGGAGGTCTTTACCAGCATGAAGGACGGAGTGCTGATCGACGAACCCGGTGTCGAACCGGCGGCCGTGACCGCAGATGCCCTGTTTGTGCGGGAGAGATGTAAAGACGCCAGGATTGCTCTTCCTGCACCGCACATCATGGGGTTCCGGGACGACTACATCGGGGACCGGGAAGAGTTCTCCGAGACTATCTCAGACCTCTACGCCGGACTCATGCGGGATATGCGCGACCAGGGTCTCGCGGGGCACGTTCTGATAGCGGATACACCTGATCTGATCGAACTCGAGCGGCTGGCTGGCAGAAAAGTCCTCTTCTTCCCTCGCAACCCGGCGAGGTTCGACCTTGAACTCCTGCTCGAGTACCAGGACTCTCTCATCCTCCCGGCGACTGATCTCGACCGCCTTCCCGACCTTATGGAACGGTTCCGTCTCCGGAAGTTAATCCTGCTCAACCCGGAGGGAGGGGAAGTTGTGGCGGCGGCCGGGATAGTCGACGCTGATAGCCTCGAGGTGGGTGGCTACTGTGCAGATACCGCCTGCCCTGACTACTGGAAGAGACTTCTGGACAGAGCGTTCATTCCTCGATAGACTCCGCAACCGCCGCAAGGTCGCGGTAATGGCGGTTCCGCTTGATCAGCCAGAATAGAAAGCGGTCAAGCAGGCTGAAGGTGAACGTCCCCCCTGCCGCGTGAGGATGACCCCCACCGGAGAACTGCCGGGCGACAAGATGGCTTATCGGCGGGACGGAACGAATGGAGATGCGGCCGTTTGAAGAGACGATCACCTCGATATCGCTCCCCAGCTCCTGGCGGATGGCATGGGCAGTCTCACTTGGGTAGCCATAGAGAGGAGCGAAAACAATCCTGTAGCGGCCGCCCTGGATGACGGTGGCATGCCGGATGCTCCTTCTGATGTCATGCTCCATCTCCCGGAGGATCTCAGCATATTCGTTCTCGATACGCTCATCGAGGATGATGCCCCGGACAAAGTTGTCGCGGACGTAATCCCTGAGACCCTTCCGCATCACCACCTGGCCGAGCATCTTCGACCTTGGGTCCAGGTGCTTCCAGAGGTCGTAGTCGCAGACGACACGCGCAATCTCTTCTGCCACGGGATCGCCTGGAGCAAGGTCGCGGGCGACGATCCCGGTTGCACAGGTGGCAACGTCGATATGGAGGATGTCCGTCCTCTTATCGACTGTGCGGATCTCGTCCTTCGTCCAGCGGTGATGATCGCGCCACTCGATCCGCCAGCCGTTTGAACGCGCCCTGGCCAGCCGCTGCTCAACCCCGTCCTGATAACCGATATCCGATATGCTGAGGAGATCCCCACGGCCGGGGGAGGCGGCAACGGCATCAAGGAGAGAGAGGAACCTCCCTACCGAAGACCAGACGGTGAAGACGTCGTCACCCAGGACTCTACGGTGAATGGCGTCGCTCCCGACGGCGTCGAGGTCGTTGTGCGTCAGGTGCACGACGCTTTCCGTCCTTGAGGAGAGGGCCTGCATCAAGTTCCCTGGATGGGCTTCAGGTTTTCGATCGATTCCGTCCATCATTCAAACATCGGTTCTATGATGAGATAAACAGGCGGTTTGCTATCCCGTCCACTCCCGGGGGGGCAACACAGAATTTATTAAGAACTACTGCCAACACTCCTAGGCAGGGGCCCCTGTAGCTCAGACTGGGAGAGCGCCAGACTGAAGATCTGGTTGTCCCCGGTTCAAATCCGGGCGGGGGCACTCCCGATGCCTTTTTCTGGTCTTGCTGCATCAGATCTTCTGATGCGCATTAAATTCTGTGGAACCGCCAGCCTTGCTGATCTGCGGTGTGCAGTCGCTGCGGAATGCGATGCCGTGGGATTCATCATGGGTGTGATCCACCGGAGCAGCGATGTTGTAACCCCGGCAGAAGCCGCAAGGATGATACGTCAACTCCCACCGTTCATCGAACCGGTCGCGGTCACCCACCTCCAGGAAACGCAGGCACTGATCGACCTGGTGAGAGAATCGCACTGCACGACGCTGCAGGTCCAGAATGACATCGATCCATCCGACCTGGAGGTCATCCGCCAGGCTCTCCCCTGCGTAAAGATAGTGAAGGCCGTCCATGTGATGGATAGATCATCTATTGCGGCGGCAAGACGCTACGAGCCCTATGCCGATGCCATCCTCCTTGATACCAGGACGGAAGAGAGGATCGGGGGGACGGGGATCCCTCATGACTGGAATATAAGTGCAGAGATAGTGGCAAACTCAACGGTTCCCGTGATACTTGCAGGAGGACTCACCCCGGAGAATGTCAGAGACGCGATACAGAAGGTTCGCCCCTACGCTGTCGATGTGCATACCGGCGTCAAGAAAGACGGTGCCCGCAACCTGGAAAAGACGCTTGCGTTTGCCCGGGCGGCAAGAACCGCCAAGGGTAAGACCGCCGTATAAACTTTAGGCAGCGCAGAAATAAGGCCAGATCCCGCCTGATGATTATATGATCCCTTCAGGCTCTCATACCTCTTTCGGTATCCTGATCGTGAAGGTGCTCCCCTCGCCAACCTGGCTTGCCACCGTTATCTCCCCTCCATGCAACCGGACATACCTGTTAGCGATCGAGAGGCTCAGGCCCACCCCGCCGCCTTTTTTATCCTGATCGCATGCATCTCTAATGTAGAACGGATCGAAGATCGACCTGATCTTCTCTTTCGGGATGCCTCTGCCGTTATCGCAGACCATGATGTAATGATTTTCAGGCGACTCCCTGTACCTGATCCACACCTCCTTCGGAGGGTCGTTATACCTGACCGCGTTTGATATCAGGCTCTCCAGCGCAACGGCAAGCCTCCTGGCATCGCCCGGCATGTGAACGTCATCGGGTATCTCGTTTCGAATCAATGCTTCACGCTCATAGCCTCCACTGGCTATAACGGAGTCGACCAGGTCGCGAAGCGCTATATCCTGGATGTTCAGGTCGATATAATCGGTCGCAAAGACGCTCAACTCGACCGCCCTCTCCACAACCGCCTGCTCCTGGATTGCACAGTCAAGGCAGACCTTGAGGATGGATTCGGTCTCCGGAGTTATGCCGTAATACTCCGGATCATCCAGGACCAGCTGGAGATACCCGATGAGCGGCTGCAGCGGTGTGCGCATCTCATGAGAGATGGTGGTGGTGAGGTGTTTCCAGCGGTCAACCTCCCATGAGAGTTGCCTGCAGGCAAGCCTCTGCCGGCGCGACTCGGTGACATCGCGTGCCGATCCAATGACACCCCTGAGAACGCCGTCAGCCGCGGTATAGGGGCATAGACTGACGGAAAAGGTGTGCCGGAGACCCCCTATCATCAGGTCGAGGCTGTAACGGACGTCTTTTCGCTCATCGATCACCTTCCTGACCTGCGCCATGTGTTGACGGGCAAGGTCCTCCGGCAGGATTGCCCCCAGATCCCGTCCGGCCAGTTTGTCGGGATCAAGACCATACTCCGGGGCACGGGCCCAGAAGAAGTGGAGGATGCGGCCCGAGGTGTCCTGCATGAAAAACATATCGTTTGTCTGACGGACAAACTCATTCAGGCGGCTGTCTGACCGCAGAAGATCGCCGTTCTCATCCCTGAACCTCCCGCAGTCCACAACACTGCACTCGAAGAGATCCTCGCCGGCCAGTGGCCGGCCTGAGAGGAGAACCCGCCGCGACTCTCCGTCTTTCGTGTAAAAGATCGTCTCGATATTCACGATATAGCCCTCCTTGTTCATCTCCTGGATGAACGAAGCTCTATCGCTCTCATCCGGCCAAAGTTTCTCCAGGGAGATGCCAACAACTTCCGTGGGCGAGTAGCCCAGCATGGCGGCAAACAGCTTACTGGCACAGACAACGCGAAGCGACCCGGGTTCGCAGAGGAATTTTGCATCGCGGCTGTTCTCGATGATCTTCCTGCAGCGGGACGCAGTCAGATAGGAGTCCTGTGAGAAAAGAGTTACGGCCCCGAAGACCCAGAAAAAGAGGAGTGCGTGTAACCCCACAAGAAGAGGGGCGACCCTGTATCCAAGGAGGGAGAGGCTGGTCTGGCCGAGCACGAAACCGGTGACGAGGATCACGGTCACATGGAGCGCCTGCAAAGGGAACCAGAGAGCGGCAAGGAGGATCGGGACGCAGTAGACCAGGGTGCAGGGTGTGGAGAGATTCACAGGCGCAACCGCCGTGAGCATAAGCGATACCCCTGCGAATGATGATAGAACGATCATTTTGACGAGATCTGTCGCGGTGAAGCGATCCTGGCATAGGCAACTCAAGAGATGCCGGTTCTCGGGCATGTCCAACAGAGAGATCTCACCATTATCTATATTTATAGGCTCCGAAAACGTCACACGATTTTAAAATGATGTTTACAAAAATAATCCGGTATACCCGGGTATTTCCGGATTTTCTCATGAACCTCCCCAGATCTCACGGAGAGGTGGTGCAGCCTGCCCGATGATGATTCCTGCCGCAACCGAGGGTAGCATTATGAAGGTCGTCGTTCAACCCAGAAATATGCGTCCTTTCGTCTTTGTAAATGTTGCCATGAGCGCTGATGGGAAGATCTCAACCGCTGAGCGCCGGCAGGTGAGGATCTCAGGCGGTGATGACTACTCGCGGGTCGACCGGATCAAGGCAGAGAGCGACGCCATCATGGTCGGGATCGGCACGGTGCTCTCCGACAACCCCTCGCTCACGGTCAAGTCGCCCGATCTCAGGGCATGGCGGAGAGAGGCCGGAAAGGATGAAGACCCGATCCGTGTCGTTGTGGACAGCAGAGGGAGGACACCCACGGATGCAGACATCCTGCACAAGGGGGCGGGAAAGCGGATCATAGCCGTCTCGCGGGCAGCATCGCCAGAAGCGCTGGAGATTCTCCGCAAGCACGCCACCGTCATCATAACCGGCGATGAGACAGTCGATCTTTCAGCCCTGCTCGAAGAACTCTACCGGCTGGGTGTCCGGCGCCTGATGGTTGAAGGAGGAGGGACTTTAATCTGGGCGCTTATGGAGCGGGGGCTGGTCGACGAACTTCAGACCTTCATCGGCAGCATCATAATCGGCGGAAAAGATGCCCCCACCCCTGTCGACGGCACCGGTTTTTTCCGCGAGGAGGACTTCCCGCGGCTCGCGCTCATCGAAGCCGGCCGGCTGGATGAGGGTCTGCTGATAAGGTGGAGGGTGAAGAGAGCGTGATGATAGGGCTCGAGTGGATGAATGCACGCCGATGGCGACAAAAAGAGAGAGGTGGGATTATTTGACTTCTACGATCTTGTCAACGACCTTGTAGGAGCCTCCTGTGACAAGTGATACGGTTATCTGGACGCGATTCTCACCTTTAGCATCACTGATGATGAGTTCTTCGCCCTTGATTGGCTTCATCGAACCGGTGACAACCTCTCCGGTCGACTTGATCACGACAACGTCGATGCTCTTCACAAAATCCTGGCCTTTACCGCCGCTGAAGACGATCCGCAGGTCATCTGTTATCGTTGGGGTCAGGCCTTCCGAGACCTCGAATGTAACCTCTTTTCCGGGCGGCAGGGTCTGTGTCGGTTCAGGAATCAATGATGGCGGTGTTTCCGTTGGCGCGGCTGTTGCCTGGGCGGTTTCAGTCGGGGTCGGGCCGTTTGACTCTTCAGAGCCTGTGCATCCTGCGCTGAATGAGAAGACGAGCAGGAGCGCAACCAGTAGGGGTAGCAACCTGAAGTTCATATGCCATGAGTGGGTATCAATGTATTTCACCTTTTCGCCGCGCCCCGCTATGGGCCGATAGCCATGCAAGTTACCTGATCTTACAACCGCCAGACACCGGGTATCTCCGAAAAACTACATGATGCCCACAAGGCCACAGGCATACCAGATGAAAATATCTAGAGGGGCCGTTTTCATACGAAACAAATGAGCAACACAGTCCCTCCGTTCATGGGATTATGACAGTCGATTGGAAAAATAAACCGCACCGCCGTGTAGTCCGGCACCCCCAGGGAGCAGCATATCAACCTGCCCAACCAGGATAACTACGTCTTTTGGCGTACCCACAATGTCGGCGAACTGGAGGCGTGGGGATCAGACACTATCCTGGTGAATACGGTAAAGCCGTCATCAGACACATGGAAGTCTGCTTCCATCAGAGGGTATAAATATCTATTGTTACAAACCTGAACAAGGAAAAATATAGGATACAGCAGTAGAACACTGATCTACCGAGGTTACAATGTGCGGCATATTTGGTGTAATGGATAAGAGGCGCCAGTTGATGGATGGATCTGGCATCCAACAGGCCCTCTCCATGATGAACGAGCGCGGTAGTGGTGAGGGGGCGGGCTACGCGGCATACGGCATATACCCCGACTACCAGAACTGCTACGCGCTTCACGTCTTCTTCGACAACGCCCCCGAGAGCAAGGCAGTCGTCGATGCAACACTGGAACGGTGGGGGACGGTCGAGCACGACGAAGCGATCCCCACCTACAACCAGCCAAACCTCCGGGCCACCAGCACCCCCTGGCGTTACTTTTTCAGGCCTGACACCTCCCTCGCGCCCGACAGCGCATCACCGGAGAAGGATCTCATCACAAGCCTTGTTATGCAGATAAACACTGGCTCAAACGGGGCGCGGGTTATCTCATCCGGGAAGAACGTCGGTGTCTTCAAGGCAGTCGGCTGGCCGGAAGACGTGGCTAACTTCTACCGGATAGAGGACTATGAGGGCTACATCTGGCTTGCACACAACCGATACGCAACTAAAGACCCGGGAAAGTGGGAACGGCCCGACCCGTTCAACCTCCACGATTGGAGCGTTGCGGAGGACGGAAAGATCACTTCCTACGGGACCAACCGACGCTACATCGAGAGTTTCGGTTACGCCTGCTCCATGTCCACCGACAGCGAGATCATCACATACTTAATTGACATCCTGGTGAGGCGGCACGGCCTTGACATCAACCTCGCCATCAGGGCGCTTGCCCCGCCATTCTGGGAGGACATCGACCGGATGCCAAAACCTGAAGGAGATCTGAATCGCGCCCTCCGGCTCGCCTACGGGTCAGCGATGATGAACGGACCGTTCACCGTCGTGATGGCGAATCCTGATATGATGGTCGGGTTTACCGACCGGGGCAAACTCCGGCCGATGGTTGTCGGTGAATGCGGAGATCGTCTCTATATATCGAGCGAAGAGGCAGCGATCCGGGCTATGGAGCCGAATGTCGAGTCGATCACCATGCCGGCTGCAGGAGAGCCGGTGATCGGGAGGGTTGCACCATGAGCAGTAACCTCGGCAGCATGCCACTTCGTTACCGGGTCACAATCGATCGGGAGCGGTGTATGGAATGCGAGCGGTGCATTGAGAACTGCTCCTACGGTGTATTCTGGAAGGATGGCAACCGGATCATGATCAACTCCCGGAAGTGTACCGCCTGTCACCGGTGTCTTGCTTATTGCCCCAGGGACGCAATCAGCATCGAGGAGCATCCCTGCGACTACCGGAGTCACCCGGTCTGGACCCGGCAGATCAGGGAGGCGATCTATAATCAGGCCCGGACAGGCAAGATAATCCTTGCTGCAATGGGGAGCGTCGCCGATCTTCCGGTCATCTTTGATCATCTGATGCTGGACGCAAGCCAGGTCACCACACCCCCAACCGATCCGCTCCGCGAACCCGTCGAACTCCGGACGTACCTCGGGAAGAAGCCGTCAAAACTGGATATCCGGAGAAATTCAAGAGGGGATATCGAACTCGCCACAGACCTCGCCCCGAACCTCATGCTCGAGACCCCGATCATGCTTGGCCACATGAGTTATGGAGCGATCAGCCTCAACGCCCAGATCTCCATGGCCAGGGCAGCAAAGGAGATGGGCACCTATATGGGTACCGGGGAGGGTGGGCTCCATGCCGGGCTCTACCCCTACCAGGATCGTATGATCGTCCAGGTGGCATCGGGCCGATTCGGCGTGAACATCGATTACCTGGAACGCGGGGCTGCCATCGAGATCAAACTCGGTCAGGGCGCGAAACCTGGCATCGGCGGGCACCTCACTGGCGAAAAGGTCAGCAAAGACGTCTCCCGTACCCGGATGATCCCGGAAGGAAGCGATGCCATCAGTCCAGCACCGCACCATGATATCTACGGCATAGAAGACCTCTCACAGCTCGTCAGGGCCATCAAGGAAGCAACGGAGTGGAAGAAACCGGTATTTGTCAAGATCGCGGCCGTCAACAACACAGCCGAGAATGTGGCTGCTGTTGCCCGATCATCGGCAGATGCCATAGTCATCGACGGATTCCGGGGCGGTACAGGCGCAGCACCGCGGGTCTTCCGCGACCACGTCGGCATACCGATCGAGGTCGCGATCGCGAGCGCTGACCGCGAACTTTGCAACCAGGGACTCAGGAACGAGGTCTCCCTCATCGCCTGCGGCAGCATCAGGGAGAGCGCAGATGCCATAAAGGCAATCGCCCTCGGCGCGGACGCGGTCTATATCGGCACCGCGGCGCTCGCTGCAATGGGATGCCGGGTCTGCGGGAACTGTTACCAGGGTCTCTGCCCATGGGGGATCGCCACCCAGCGTCAGGACCTGGTGCAGCGTCTGGACCCCGATGTGGCATCAAAGCAGGTGGCAAACCTGATCCATGCATGGACAATGGAGATCACCGAACTCATGGGCGCTGCGGGGATAAACAGCATCGAGAGCCTGCGGGGCAACCGCGAGCGGCTCAGGGGCTATATGCTTGATGAGAACCTGCTCAATGTTCTTGATGTTAAACCGATAGGGGCGTGAACGATCATGAGACAATTGGTCACAATCGATGCGAAGGGGATGCACTACACGCCCCTGAACCGGGAGATACGGAAGGCTGTTGAGGACGGTGCCCAGGAGGTTGTCGTCAAGAACGTCCTCGGACAGCGGTTCATCGGCGATGGTCTCCGGGGGAATGCCACCATCCATATCTACGGTGTCCCGGGCGGTGACCTCGCGATGTTTATGAGCGGGCCGACGATCATCGTCCACGGAAACGCTGACCATGCGCCCGGCAACACGATGGATGCCGGAAAGGTGGTGATCCACGGAAGCGCAGGTGATGCGGTGGCGCACAGCATGCGGGGCGGCAAGGTCTTTGTCCGGGGTGATATCGGCTACCGCGGCGGGATCCACATGAAACAGTACGAGACCCAGCGGCCAGTCCTGGTTGTCGGGGGGGCCGCCCGGACGTTCCTTGGTGAATATATGGCCGGTGGCCTCCTGATCGTCCTCGATCTCAACGGGACCATGAAGGCACGGGAGATCGGGAGCGGGATCCACGGCGGTGAGATCATCATCCGCGGCGATGTAGACGATGCCTGCCTCGCGGCAGGGGCAAAGACGGTGCCGCTCACCGACGAGGACCGGGAAAGGATTGTCCCGGTGATCAGAGAGTTTTCAGGTGACTTCGGGCTCGATCCAGAACCGCTGATCAACGCTGACTACACCCGGATCGTTCCCGCGAGCGCAAGGCCCTTTGCAGGGAAGTATACGTGGGAGTGATTGGGATGACTACAAAAACTTTCAAGGATCTGGAGGCTGAGGTCTGGGCCATGGATCTCTGCTCCGGATGCGGGGCGTGCGTGGCAGTCTGCCCGGCAGACGCCCTCAGGTTCGCACCGGGGAACACTGATGCTCCGGTGAACACTGGCTACTGTAAATCCGAGAACGACAGCGTGCCCTGCGGGGCGTGCTACGCGGCCTGCCCGAGGGTTGACCTGGCGTCACAGGGGAGGATGCTCGGACGGTATCAGGATATCGTTGCGGCCCGGTCGGTATTCCCGGTTGAGCGGAAGCAGAGTGGTGGCGCGGTGACGGCAATCCTCGTCAACGCTCTCGATGAGGGGCTGATCGACGCGGTGGTCACGGTAACGAGCGACCCCTGGACGATGAAACCTTCGTCTGCGGTGATCACCAACTCGGAGGCGCTTGTCCAGCATGCCGGAAGCCGCTACTCCTGGTGGGTGCCGCTCCTCGCCTCCCTCAAGGAGGCGGTCGTCACCCGGAAGTACCGGCGGATCGCCGTCGTTGGCGTGCCCTGCGTGACGCGGGCGACAAAGGCGATCCGGGAGAGCGACCACGAACTCCTCAGACCCTACGCAAAGGCGATCCGGATCGTGATCGGCCTGTTCTGCACGGAAACCTTCGATTACGCGAAACTGGTCGAGGGTAAACTGCAGTCAGAGCGCGGGATCGATCCATGGGAGATCCGCCGCATGGACATCAAAGGGAAACTGGACGTCTACCTCCAGGACGAGCGGCGGGTATCCATCCCACTCGCTGAACTGCAGGGGGCGGTCAGACCGGGATGCCTGGTCTGCACCGACTTTACGGCAGTGGAGGCAGATATATCGGCCGGAGCGGTTGGATCACCTGAAGGGTATACAACGCTGGTCATCAGGAACGATATAGGTAGGGGTTTCGTCAACCGGGCGATCTGGCAGGGAAAACTTGCGACCGGCGAGAGCGTCGACATAGCGGCCATCGAACGCTTGGCAGCGAAGAAGGCAGAACGGCTGACTAAATAATTTTTTTTACGAAATAAGCAGGCAGAAGGCCCCCCACTGATACTACCGTGACCAGAATGCAGCATCAATATTATGAGATTGGGGCTGCAATCTCAGGGGTAACCCGGGATGCCCCCGACGATAGGGAGGCGGAAGCGGTCTCTGGTATCCCCTACGTGATGAACGCCTATCGCGATGCTGCCGAAGCAATCCTGGATTCGTGATCGGGAGACCTCCACCCTGCCGGCGGTGAACTCTGCCCTACCCCCTTGTGAGGCATTGAGGGGGCCGGCCAACACTTTTTCTGCGCAAAAGATCGATGGCATAATATGCGCAGCATAAACATCCGGACCTGGGAGGTGCGGCTGGGTATTGCTCTTGTTCTTTCATCCATCATCGTCTATACCGTGAAGTACCTCCTGCTCGGCGACCCGGAGAACACCTACCACTACATCTTCAACGCCCTGGGGTTTCTGCCGATAAACGTTCTCCTTGTCACCCTGATCCTGAACCACCTCCTGAGCGTCAGGGAGAAGCGCAAGCGGCTGGAAAAACTGAACATGGTCATCGGCACCTTCTTCTCGGAGGTGGGTACCGGCCTCCTGGCGTTCCTTTCTGACCGCGATCCGGCCCTTCCGGAGATCCGGCATGACCTCATCGTGACAGACGTCTGGACACCGGAGAAGTTCTCCACAGTTCGCGAACGTAGCCGGAGGCGTCACTTCAGGCTCAACATAGATGCAGCAGACCTGCAGGAACTCTGCCGCTACCTGACAGAGAAACGCGGTTTTCTCCTCCGACTGCTGGAGAACCCCGTGCTGCTTGAGCACGAGTCGTTCACAGAACTCCTCCGGGCGGTCTTTCACCTTACCGAAGAACTTGAGCGCCGGGGGGACTTTGCCGCTCTCCCGGCAAGCGACGTGGGGCACCTCGCCGGGGATGTGGACCGGGTTTACGATCGCCTGATCGGGGAATGGCTCGCTTACATGGAGTACCTCCAGCGCAACTATCCCTATCTCTTCTCACTTGCGATGCGGAGCAACCCCTTCGATGAGACAGCGTCCCCGATCGTGAGGTGAAGACATGAGGTTGAGAGCCGCAAACAACAGAGGCTCTCTCACGCTTTTTCGTATGAAAATGGCCCCTCCAGATATTTTCATCTGGTATGCCTGTGACCTTGTGGGCATCATGTAGTTTTTTTGCGGTGGTGTACGGCCTGCGGTATTTTTGCCACCCCGTCTCAGACACCGTCTCCCGACGCCTGCAGGAACCTATTTATCCATGAGCGGACTTAT